>ERZ827524.995-NODE-995-length-31203-cov-3.752600_pt1 | contig 31203 bp, 26 predicted proteins | sample MGYA00519702_ERZ827524 | MGnify/ENA primary metagenome ERZ827524 (study PRJEB31778, sample SAMEA3449341) | human gut metagenome | biome: human gut; feature: human-associated habitat; material: faeces | place: United Kingdom | collected 2010/2012 ...
TACCTGCTTGAAATGATAATATTATTTCTCAATAAATTTAAAACAGCTTCTAAATATATCGTTCTGTAACAATGCCCGATATAACGATGGGACGGTTTACGACGAAATATAACATTTTTGATTGCTCCGAGTCGGGATATGCGATTTTACTCGGCTCCCATCAAGCAGCGATCATGTTGCAGGTCGTTGATGATTTCGAAAATAAGTTGCAATACCTGTGGTATGGCTTTTCTTGCTTCGGGCGATAGTTGCATGCCTAAGTGATGACAGTTGCGCACACTGATGGCAAGTAGTTCGATACGGGGTGCTTGTCCGAGTAATAGCATGGCGTCTATCATTTCTTTCAATCCTATTTCGTGTGCACTTAGCAGGGGCGGATAGTCTTTGGAATATTGGGGCGATAATCGCCGAATCGTCCCGACTGGGTTGCTGTCGAGTGCTGCGTCTACGAGAATAAGTTGCCGGTAACTTTGCAATGTTTCCAACAGGGCAAGGCCACCGGTTCCACCGTCTAGCACGTCCACACCTTGTGGTATCTCCATCTCGCTTAGAGCATTGACTACGTGTATTCCTATACCCTCGTCGTTGAGTACGAGGTTTCCTATTCCCAAAACGAGTATCTTATCGGGTGTAGGATTATTTTTCGGTTGTTTCGTTTGCGATTCCATCTTTTTGTTTTTGAAGTTGTTGTTGCTGTTTTTGTTCGGTCTCGTACTCTTCCGCCAAATCCTCCCGAACGAATTTCCAGCCTCCTATGATCGAGGAGGCTATTCCGTTTCGTTCGATATAGTCGTGGTAAAATACCAGATATATGTGGGCAATCGTAAAGAGAATGAATGCCCACATGGCGATATGATGTATTTGCCTTACGACGAAGAACCCTCCGCATTTGAGTAATACCCAAGTGAAAAAGGGTTCCATAACATTGTTGGTGGACACGCAGAACATGGCCAGTCCTGTGACGGTTTGGATAATGAATAGGACGAAGACCCCGAAGTATGTAAAGGCGGCCAAGCTATTGTGTCCTATGTCATAGACCGGTTTCGGCGACAACAACAATACATCGACTTTGGTGGTATCGAAAATACTCCTCCACTGTTTTCGGGTGAGGGGGAGGTAGTTGTTCCATCGGGCGAACGAGTTACCGTCGAAAGCCCAATACAGGCGAACAATAAAGTTGAGAATGAAAACAAATGCGGCAGCGAAATGGATAAACCGTACCCAACCGAACCAATAGTTCGCTTCGGGTGGAGTGGCATGTTGTATAGCGGGTGGGTTGCCGATAATGTATCCGGTAACGCATAGTGCGACGATAGCTGTTGCGTTGACCCAATGGAATATGCGTACGGGGAGTTCCCACACGTAGACTTCACGTAAAGATTTTTTCCGGCTTATCATATATTCAACTGCTTGGGGTTTATATTATAACATTTCACATCGGTGTATGTGTTCACCGTTTTCGTCATATAGATGTACGGCACATGCCATACAGGGGTCGAACGAGTGTATGGTGCGTATGATTTCGAGCGGCAGTCGGGGATCGATGACCGGAGTCCCGATAAGGGAGGCCTCGAAAGCCGAATGTTGTCCTTTGGTGTCGCGAGGAGAGGCGTTCCATGTAGTAGGAACGACCATTTGGTAATTGAAGACTTTTTTATCTTTAATGCCTACATAGTGGGCCAGTGCACCCCTCGGGGCTTCGGTGAGTCCTACACCTTGCGCTGCTTCCGGCCAAGTGTCGGGTTCCCATTTTATACCGTTGAACATACGGTAGTCTCCGTTCTTTATGTTTTGCAGTAAAGCCGTGTAAAACTCGGTTTGCCAGTCTGCCAATAAATTTGCTTCGATAGCTCGTGCCAAAGTACGCCCGGCTGTGGAGTACATCGCTTCGTAGGGGACATTCAGTTGCTTCAAACACCGTTGTGTGATTTCTTTATAGGCTTCGTTGCCCGATGCATGTCCTACGATATTACGGGCCAATGGCCCTGTTTCCATAGGCATACCTTTGTATCGGGGAGTTTTGATCCAACTGTAAGGCTGGTCTCTATCGAGGTATTCATAGGGTGGCGTAGCACCCGTGTAGTTCAGATGAGTTTCGCCGACCGACGGGTGAAGCCCCACATCTTTGCCTTGCGTATAGGAATACCACGAATTGTTGACAAATTCCAACAGCCCGTCCATAGCCCAGGGATCGAATTCGACGACTTTCGATAAGTCGCGACCGACGACAATACCCCTCGGACTTTTATAGGTTGACAGTTCCCCGTAGTTACCCATAGGGTAATCTCCATAGGCGATATAATTATGCAGCCCTCCGCCTATTTTCGTCCATTCGGGGTAATAGGAAAGTATGGCCAGAACATCTGGAAGGTAGACTTGGCGGACGAAGGTCTGCGTACGTTCAATGATTTGAGCGACATAATTCAACCGTTCCATGTTGAGGGCGTTGGGATCGTTTATGTTGACGGCGCAGGCCATACCCCCGACCAAGAAATTGGGGTGGGGATTTTTCCCTCCGAAAATGGTTTGGACTTTGACGATTTCTTTTTGGACTTCGAGCGCTTCGAGATAGTGAGCCAAAGCCACGAGATTTACTTCCGGCGGAAGTTTATAGGCCGGGTGTCCCCAATATCCGTTGGAGAAAATACTGAATTTGCTGGTCTCTATGAACGTGCGTATTTTCTTTTGTATTTCGACAAAATAACCGATGGAGTTTTTAGGCCATTCCGATAGGCTTTGCGCCACTTCGGCAGCCTTTCTGGGGTCGGCATTCAAGGCCGACATGACATCGACCCAGTCAAGAGCCTGTAATTGATAGAAGTGTGTAACGTGATCTTGTATGGTTATGGCCGATTGCATGAGGTTTCTCACCTGCTCGGCATTCGGCGGAATGACGATGTGTAGCGCATCTTCGACTGCTCTGACAGAACAGAGCGAATGTATGGAGGTACAGACTCCGCATACTCGGCCCACGTATGCCCAAACGTCGCGAGGATCGCGGTCCTTGACAATGATCTCGATTCCTCGTATCATCGTCCCGGTACTGAAAGCATCGGTGATGACACCGTTTTCTATATCGGCTTCCATGCGGAGGTGGCCCTCGATTCTCGTAATAGGGTCTACAACAATTCGTTTAGTCATAATTCGAATTTTTATCGGTTATCTTTATCTTTTTCCAGTTTATGAGCTTTTTGGCCGAGTCTTTTTTCTTCCCGTTCGATTTGATGTTCTTCTACGGCGAATTCTTCTTTATTGATATCGTCGTTGTCCATCTGATTTTTAATGAGTTTTCTTTTTTGTATGTTTGTCACGATGGCGTGTGCGGTTACTCCCGCAGCGGCTACGGCTGTCAGTCCCAATCCTATTTGGTCGGCCGTCGCTTCGATGCCGAATCCTTTGATGTCGGGGAGGTGATGGTACATGGGTTCTGCGTCCCAGAATCCGGGTTCGGCGCATCCAATGCACCCGTGCCCCGATTGTATGGGGTAACTGACCCCTTCGTTCCATTTGATGACTGCGCACGAATTGAATGTATTCGGTCCTTTGCAACCCATTTTATATAGGCAGTATCCTTTTTTCGCATTTTCATCGTCGAAGGCTTCGACAAACAGTCCGGCATCGTAGGCGGGACGGCGATAACAAGTATCGTGGATACGCCGTCCGTAGAAAGAGACGGGTCTGCCCATATTATCCAATTCGGGTAACCGGTCGAAAGTCAATATGTAAGTGATAACTCCGGCCATGACGTCGGCGATAGGAGGGCAGCCCTGAACGTTAATGACCGGTTTACCAGAGATAATTTTATGTACGGGTTTCGTATCTGTCGGGTTCGGGTAAGCTCCTTGTATGCAACCGGAGGACGCGCAATTTCCCCATGCGATAATAGCACTCGCTCCGTGGGCAGCCTCGTCGAATACCTGTTTAGCGGAATGTCCGGCAATGGTGCAGTATCCCGGATTTCCCAGTGGAATCGAACCCTCCACAATCATGATGTATTTGCCCCAATTCTCTTTCATAGAACGGGTTCGGACTTCTTCTGCTTGGAAACCGCTGGCTGCCATGAGCGTGTCGGAATAGTCGAGAGAAATCATTTCAAGCAAAATTTGTCCGACAAGCGGGTGAGACGACCGTAGGAATGATTCGCTGCAACAAGTACACTCTTGAAAGTGAAACCAAAGAACCGGCTTGCGGGGTTTGGTTTGAAGTGCGTTGACAACTTGGGCTATACCGGTTTGGTGAAGGCCCAACATAGCTCCCATGATACCGCAGAATTTAAGGAATTGCCGACGGGTGTATCCTTTGGCTTTCAGCTCCTGATAGAAAGTTTGTTCTTTTTCCATTGTTTTCTTCCGATTTATGGTTTCAGCAAATGCGCGGTAATTGTTCTCCGCTCAGCATATCGAGAATCCGTGTTTGTCCTAAGGATAGTTTTAGAATTACTTCCGGGTGTCTGTCTTCGGTTACATGTCCTATTATCCGTGCGTTTTTCCCATGTATGTCACTTCGAATGATTTGTAAAGCCCGTTCGGCATACTCGTCCGGTAAAAAGACAAGCATGATTCCTTCGTTGGCGACATACAGGGGGTCTAAGCCTAACAGGTCGCATGCGGCGTTGACCGACGAGCTGATGGGCAATTCGTTCTCGTCTATGGCGATGGTTACGTTCGCACCCTCGGCTATTTCGTTTAGCGTGCTCGATAATCCCCCGCGTGTGGGATCCCGTAGTATATGTACATCGGGAACTCCGGCCAGTAGATTAGAGACGATTTGGGTGAGTGCCGCCGTATCGCTTTGGATAGAGGTCTCGAAACCTAAACTGTCTCGTGTGGAGAGAATACAGATTCCGTGATTCCCGATATCGCCGGTGACGATTACGGCATCTCCTTTCTTGATACGGTGAAGTCCTATATCGATATTTTCGGGGACGATCCCGACTCCGGTCGTGTTGATGAAGATCTTGTCGCATTTGCCGTGTTCGACGACTTTGGTGTCTCCGGTGACGATAGAGACACCGGCTTTCCCGGCCGCTTTTCGCATGGTTTGTACGATCTGTTTCAATGTCTCTATGGGTAAGCCTTCTTCTAATATAAATCCTGCCGATAAATAGAGAGGAGTGGCTCCGCAACACAGTAAATCGTTTACGGTCCCGTTTATAGCCAAGTCCCCGATGTTTCCCCCGGGAAAGAACAATGGGTCTACGACGAACGAGTCGGTTGTGATAGCTATTCGGGCGGAAGGCAAATTCAATGTCGCTCCGTCATGAGCTTGTTCGAGCCATTTGTTTTGAAAGGCCGGATAGAAAATCTTTTCGATGAGACGGCTTGTCATTCGTCCTCCGCCGCCGTGGGCCATGACGATTCGGTCGTATTTTTGTGTCGGTATGGGACAGTCGGGTAAATTCATATTTCGTTTTTTAGTTAGTTCTGTAACGATAAAAAGCAGAGCAAGCTCCTTCCGACGATACCATAGATGCCCCTAACGGGGTATCGGGGGTACAACGGTTGCCGAACAAGGGACACTTTTCGGGAGATATTTTCCCCTTCATGATTTCTCCTGCCCGACATACGGTGGCTTGAATGTCCGGTTTTACTTTGCATAAAAAACGATTTCGAGCTTCGTATTGTTCATATTCGGGGCGTAGTCTCAATCCGCTGACGGGTATCTTTCCCAATCCCCTCCAATAGGCGTCATAAGGTGTGAAGAAACGCTCTGTCTTTTGTCGGGCCATTCTGTTCCCTGGTGTAGGTACGGCTCTTCGGTAAGCGTTTATGGTACGGTCGATGCCTTGTGCTTTCAACCGTATAACTTGATAAATGCCATATAATAAGTCGGCCGGTTCGAATCCGGTTACGGCGATGGGCAATTTCAATTTTTCGGCCAAAGCATCGTACTCTCGGAGCCCGGTAATCGAGCATACGTGTCCGGCAGCCAACAGTCCGTCTATTTTACATTCGGGGTCTTGGGCTAAAAACGATATGGCGGCAGGTATGGTGAACAAGGAGGTCAGCAAGGATAGATTGGTTATTTTTCGGGAGACGATTTCTTGCAACAGCAAAGTGTATAGGGGTGTGGTCGTCTCGAATCCTATGGCGAAGAAGACAATTTGTTTTTCGGGATTTTCACTGGCTATCTGTAATGTATCGAGAGGAGAATAGACAATACGTATATCTTTTCCTTCGGCTTTGAGTTGTTGTAAACTTCCTTTTGTCCCGGGCACACGTACCATGTCTCCGAAGGTACAGAATATGGTTTGGGGATTCCGAGCTATTTCGATAGCTTGCGATATGGTATCTTCATGGGTGACGCATACCGGGCATCCCGGCCCGTGAATCATTTGTACCGTGTCGGGGAGTAATTCTTCGATTCGATACCGGGATAGGGCATAGGTTTGTCCCCCGCATACTTCCATGATTCGTATCGGGAACGTAGCTATTTGTCGGATTGCTTGGAGTAATGTCGTAAGATTACCGCTATCCCTGAATTGTTTTTCATACCACATGGTTGTCGGGATTAAGATTATCAGCGAGGATCTTGAAATCCTCCAATGTAGCTTCTGCTTCTTCACTATCGAGACGGGCTATCGCCATGCCGGCGTGAGCCAAGATGAAATCGCCCGGTTCTGCGTCGACATATTGTATACAGATGGATTTATGTATACCGCCGAAATCGACTGTCGCCATACGCAGGGAACAGGAAGTGTCTATATCGAGAATTTTTCCGGGAATAGCCAAGCACATAATTTGAGTAATAGTTTTGGTACGGATAATGAACAACTTTTACAATTGTATTGTTTAGAAAGAAATCTGAAAAAACTTTTGCAGATGAATCAATATCACATACATGTCAGAGGTCTTGTGCAAGGAGTAGGATTCCGTCCTTATGTATACCGCTTGGCTAATGAGATGGGATTACGTGGGTACGTGGATAATAGTAATGACGGAGTTTTTATCGTGTTGCAATCTACCTGTATTCAAAAGGAGAAATTCTTGAAGGCTTTGATAAAATCGGCTCCGGCGGTCGCTTCTATCGAACATATAGAAACAGTACAATGCCGTGTCTCGAAAAAATATGAAAGTTTCGATATTGCTCCCAGCCGTAGTTCTGGCGACGAAATCACACGTATAAGCCCCGATATAGCTATTTGCTCCGATTGTTTGAAAGACCGGAAACACCAGTTGCATCGCATGGGGTATCCCTTTATCAATTGTACGCATTGCGGGCCTCGTTTTTCCATTATCGAAAAATTACCTTACGATAGAGCCGTTACGACTATGAGCTCTTTTGGTATGTGCGATACGTGTCGGGAGGAGTATGCCGATGTAAATGATCGCCGTTTCCATGCACAACCCATCGCTTGTAACGAATGTGGCCCGCATTATACGCTGCGGGATTCCGAAGGGAATGAGGATACGGTTTATATCCGTATAGTTTCGCGAATATCCGATGTATTGTCGAATGGAGGTGTCGTCGCTTTGAAAAGTTTGGGCGGTTACAACCTCATCTGCGATGCCGATAATGAGCAGGCTGTCGCCCGAATACGGGAGTTGAAAGGTCGTTATGCCAAGCCTTTGGCTGTCATGTATCGGGACGAGCGGGAGGTAATGGCCGATTTGAATCTTTCCGATGAGGAGCGAAAAGCGTTGAACTCGTGGAGGCGGCCTATCGTGCTGGCGGAGGAGAAAGTGCATAATGCGCCGTGGCTGAACGAGGGATATCGGTCTTTGGGAGTTCTGTTGCCTTATATGGCGATACATTATGATTTGTTTACGGAAGCTCCCGGATTGAGACGAATCGTGGTAACCAGTGGGAATATGGGGGGACGTCCTATCGTCATAGCAGATGAAGAGGCTCATGATTTGTTTGATTCCAAAGTCGATTCGGTCGTTTCGTACAATCGGGATATTTACAACCGGGTCGATGATTCTGTCGTACAGGAATATGACGGAGTTTGTCGTCCCATACGAAGGTCACGGGGATATACTCCCGAGCCATTACGCAACGTGCAGGTTACCGAAGGAATATTGGCTGTCGGGGCCGAACAGGTTTCCTGCTTTGCGATAGGGAAAAAAGAAGATATTTTATTGGGTCAACATATAGGCGAGTTGTCTTGCCGGGAAAACCTTTCTTTTTTTGAAGAATCGATTTCTCATTTTTCTCGAATGTTTCGATTCGAACCGAGGTGTGTGGTTTGTGACCTGCATCCCGACTATTTCGCTACGGCATGGGGTGAACGATATGCAGCCGAGAGGCATATACCTGTGTATCGGGTACAACATCACCATGCCCATGCCGTAGCTGTAATGGCCGAATATGCGCTCACCGGCGATGTATTGGCGTTATGTCTCGACGGAACCGGTTATGGCGATGATTGCACGATTTGGGGCGGAGAACTGATCCGGTGCTCTCGTACGGAATATAGGCGGTTATCGCACCATCTTTATTTGCCGATGCCGGGAGGCGATATTGCCGCTCGTGAACCGTGGAGAATGGCCGTATCGCTGTTGTACTCGTTGTATGGAGAGAATATGCCTTTACCCGACGATTTCGTAAAACGGGTAGGAGAGGACCGTATTAAATTGGTAAGTCGTATGATTGCCCGCCGTATCAATACTCCGTTAAGTTCCGGGGCAGGCCGGCTGTTCGATGCAGTCGCTTCTCTATTGGGTATAGCGGATTTCAATCGATATCGATCGGAAGCTCCTCAAAAGTTGGAACAAGTAGCCAACTGTTCTATCTTGAAAATCTATTCTTTCGACAAGGATAATCCTCTCGATTTTTCGTGGTTGGTAAAGGCTGTTTTGAATGATTTACAGAATGGAGTTCCCCGCTCTGAGATAGCTTCGGCTTTTCATCGAACCTATGCGGCTATGTGGTGCGTCGAATTGACGAAACAAGCTGTCCGGCAAAAGTTGTCGAGAGTCGTCCTGTGCGGGGGTGTTTTTCAAAATAAGTTGTTGGTCGATATTTTGATGCCCATGTTGAGACAGTTGGGGTTACAACCCTATTTGCCTGCTTCCGTCCCTTGTAACGATGCCGGTATTGCCGTGGGACAAATGGCCGTAACAGCTGCATGGATAGAACAATCGATGAACCATAATGATAAGAGGCATGCACGAGTTGTCGTTGGCTTGTAGCGTGGTGGAGCTGGTGGAAAAAGAGCTGGCTCTACATGGTGGTGGTTCGGTTCGATTCATCGAGATAACTATTGGCGATTTATCGGGTGTGGATAATGATGCTTTTTTATTTTCATTGAATATGGTTTTGGAGAGAAGTGCGTTTGCCGGTGCTCGGGTAATGGTCGATCGGGTGAAACCGTTGGCGGTTTGCGGTGTTTGCGGTGAGTCGTTTTCACCGGTTTCGTTATATGCCTCGTGCCCGAAATGCGGAAGCTATAAAACACGGTTGGTTTCGGGACAAGAGTTTCGTCTTACCTCACTGATTGTAGAAACAGATAAGTAATAATATTAAAATTAAAAAGATATGTGTACGACTTGCGGTTGTGGCCATCAGGAGATGAGCCATGAAGAAATGCATCGTCTGGGAATTGCTCACGGACATGGAAAAACGGTTGATATTACCGTAGAACAAGATATTTTAAGTGAGAACAATAGGATTGCCGGGCAGAATAGAAATATATGGAATACAACAGGTTGTTGGGCGATAAACTTGGTTAGTTCGCCGGGATCGGGTAAAACGACTTTACTCGAAAGCACTATTAAACGGCTGGGTGAAAGAGGTTTTCATAAGATTGCCGTAATAGAGGGAGACCAGCATACCGACAATGATGCCGGACGTATCAGGAATTTGGGTATTCCGGCCATACAAATCAATACACACAATGGTTGTCACCTCGATGCCCGTATGGTATCGTCGGCGTTCGATGAATTGGCCGTGAAAGATACGTTGCTGTTTATAGAGAATGTCGGCAATTTGGTGTGTCCGGCCATGTTCGACTTGGGCGAAAATCTCCGAGTCCTTCTTCTCAGTGTGACCGAGGGAGACGATAAGCCGTTGAAGTATCCCTATATGTTTGCCGGTGCTGATATTTGTATAATCAACAAAATAGATTTGTTGCCTTATGTAGATAGCGATGTCGCCCGATTGAAAGATAATGCCTTGAAAATAAATCCTCAGTTGAGCTTTTTTGAAATTTCGGCGACCCGGGGTATGGGCATGGACGAGTGGTGCGAGTATTTGTTGGCTTGTTTTGAGAGAAAGGAGGAGAAATGAATTTTTTTGACGAGATGGCTGGGGTGTGGAATAAAACTTGTCGGTATGATACCGGGAAGATAGAAAAAGTACTGTCTGTGTTACAGTTGAAACAAGGCGATACAGTTCTCGACATAGGTACGGGAACGGGAGTTATGATACCTTTTATCCGGGAACAGGTAGGGCATTATGCTCCTATTGTGGCTGTGGACAGTTCTGAAAAGATGCTGAGGGAGGCTTCTTTGCGTTTTCCCAATGCAGGAGTTCGCTTTGTCCGGGCCGATGTGGAGCGGGATCGTTTGGGTGGACGTTTCAATGCTATTTTGCTGTATTCGGTGTTCCCTCATTTTCGTTATCCGGTAGATACGATTGCCCGCTTGGTAACCGATAATCTGTATTGTGGCGGTAGATTGTTGATTGCCCATTCCCAAAGTCGGGAACAATTAAATGAAATGCACAAACGTATATCGGATAAAGTTTTTGCCCGAGATTTATTACCGGTAGCGGAACAAGTCGCCCAGTTTACGGAGATAGGCTTGTCTGTGGCTTCGTTCGATGAAACTGACGAATACTATTATATCTTGTTACAGCGAGTCGGTAGGAAATTGATTGCCTCGGTAACCGATGCAATCTATTGACAGAGTTATCTTTTGGATGCTCTTAGAATTTCTCGTTTACCGTTCGGCGGGCCGAGTAACCGTTCTACCGTAAACCCGACAGATTGAAGCCTTCGTCTTATTTCCCCTTTCGCACAATAGGTGCTCAGAATACCACCCGGAGACAAGTGACTGAAAATCTCCCGAAAAATTTTCTCGTCCCACATTTCGGGTTGCTTTTCGGGAGCGAACGCATCGAAATAAACCACGTCGTATATTCCTTCGAGAGAGGTTCGGGTGAGGTCGGCATGGCGTTTGTATAAGGAAAACAAGGGTGATATAGCGATCTTTTGATTCCATTCGCATTGATGTAAAAGAGCAAATATCGATTCTGAGCTTGGGGCTATGAGCGCCGGGTAGTTCAATTTTTCGGTTATGTCGGGGGAGAGAGGATATAGTTCGAAGGTGGTATAATTTATCCTTAATCCTTTTTCCTGTGATTCGAGAAATGTAAGAAATGTGTTTAATCCGGTTCCGAAACCTATTTCAAGGACATTGATTTCTTTTTTCCCAGAAGCTCGCAATGCAGAGTCGATGTATACATGCCGAGCTTCCGCCAAAGCCCCTTTGGTGGAGTGGTAATGTTCGTCCATTCTCGGCAAATAGAGAGTGGGGATACCATCTTCGGTTTGTTCTATAATCATATTTTTTTGCATCTCGGTGAGGAATATTCGGGAACAAAAATAAAACAATCTTTTTATGTATGATGTGAAATAAAAAATTAAGCCATGTGAAAATTTAAAATAAATGTAATATGATGTATATATACATTCTTCTACCTTTGCAATCGACAAAGATATATCCGTTTTATCTTCTTGGTATTGAGTAGATAAGGATAAATCGAGAAAGAGGATACATTAAATAATTATATTATACACATTTATGAAAAATTCCTTTTTTAGCAGATTTACCCCTAAGGAACCCAAATTTTTCCCATTATTGAAACAACTTTCCGAAGTGTTGGTTTCTTCTTCGGCTGTTTTGGTAGAGAGCATGCAACATGACAAGCCGGAGGAACGATCTTCCTATTATAAAAAAATTAAAGACTTAGAACGTGAAGGGGATAGATTGGCTCACTTGATTTTTGATGAATTAGGAACTACTTTTATCACTCCATTTGACAGAGAGGATATACAGGCGTTGGCTTCTCACATGGACGATGTCATCGATGGAATAAACAGTTGTGCGAAACGCATAGCGATTTATAATCCGCGACCTATCGGCGATAGCGGAAAGGAACTGAGTTTGCTGGTACAGAAAGAAGCTGATTATATCTGTAAAGCGATGGACGAGTTGGATACGTTTCGCAAGAATCCGGCTACATTGAGAGAATATTGTTCGAAATTACACGATATAGAGAATCAGGCGGACGATGTGTATGAACTGTTCATCACAAAGTTATTCGAGGAGGAGAAAGACTGTATCGAGATTATCAAGATAAAAGAGATCATGCAGATATTAGAGAAGACTACCGACTCGGCCGAGTATGTTGGAAAAATCCTGAGAACGTTGATTGTTAAGTACGCATAAATCCGTAAAGAGTTATGTTATGGAGTTATTGATAGTTATTATTGTACTGGCATTGCTGTTCGATTTTATCAACGGGTTTCATGATGCTGCCAATTCGATAGCGACAATTGTGTCGACAAAAGTCCTTACACCCTTTCAAGCGGTTTTGTGGGCTGCTTTCTTTAATTTTGTCGCGTTCTTTATTGCCAAATACATTATCGGTGGGTTTGGTATAGCCAATACCGTATCCAAGACCGTGGTAGAAGAGTTTATCACTCTGCCTATTATTTTGTCGGGTGTGATTGCCGCTATCGCATGGAATTTGATTACTTGGTGGAAAGGTATTCCGTCTTCTTCGTCGCATACCCTTATCGGAGGATTTGCCGGTGCTGCCATTATGGCGAGTGGATTCGGGGCGATTCAGCTCAATATTATTCTCAAAATAGCCGCATTTATTTTCTTGGCTCCCTTTATAGGAATGGTCGTAGCGTTCGGATTTACGATATTGGTCCTTCATATTTGTCGCCGGGTTCAACCCCATAAGGCCGAAGTTTGGTTCAAGAAATTACAGTTGGTTTCTTCGGCGATGTTTAGTATCGGGCATGGTTTGAACGATTCCCAGAAAGTAATGGGTATTATTGCCGCCGCTATGATTGCCGCTCACTCGATGGGTTTAGGTATGGGTATAAACAGCATTGCCGATTTGCCCGATTGGGTTGCGTTTGCCTGCTTTACGGCCATATCGTTGGGGACGATGTCGGGAGGTTGGAAGATAGTAAAAACAATGGGAACGAAAATTACGAAGGTTACTCCGTTGGAGGGAGTGGTAGCCGAAACGGCAGGGGCGTTCACGCTTTATTTAACCGAAATTTTAAAGATTCCCGTAAGTACTACACATACCATTACCGGGGCTATTATCGGTGTGGGAGCGACCAAACGCTTGTCTGCGGTTCGTTGGGGTGTGACGAAAAGTCTTTTAGTCGCATGGATTCTTACGATTCCTGTCAGTGCGCTTTTGGCAGCAGGTATTTATATGGTCGTTACTTTCTTTTTAGGATAAGTTCGTTGTTACTAAAAAACGATATAATATATAAATTTGAAAGAAAAATAGCGAAATAATTTGTATTTTGTATTTAATGCCTTATATTTGTTGAAAATTTATAGTTAAGATTAATGATGGTTCTATTTTTACATCACAGTCACGTGCATTGTCCCTTTGGGGGATAGGGTGAGTCTGTATGTAAAAATAACATAGGAAAATGTTGTAGGCTTACCGGATTATGGTAAGCCTTTTTTATATGGATTTTACTTATTAAAAACATGAAGAATTATGCTGAGGATAGCTATTCAGTCGAAAGGGAGACTATATGAGGAGTCTATGGCTTTGTTAGAGGAGGCAGGTATCAAGATACCGGGAGGGAAGAGGACGTTGTTGGTTCCTGCACGAAACTTCCCCGTGGAAGTGTTGTTTCTAAGGGACGACGATATTCCTGAGTCTGTGGCTTCGGGGGTTGCCGATGTAGGAATCGTGGGATTGAACGAGGTCATGGAGAAGCGTTGTCCTGTGGGTGTTTTGAAAAAGTTGGGCTTCGGGAAGTGTCGCCTTTCGTTAGCTATACCCCAAGACATAGACTATCAAGATAGAAACTGGTTTTCGGGAAAGAAAATAGCGACGTCTTATCCCGGAATATTGTCAGATTATCTGCACAAGAACGGGATAGTTTCGGACATTCATGTAATTACCGGTTCGGTCGAGATAGCTCCCGGAATTAGATTGGCCGATGCCATATTCGATATTGTTAGTTCGGGCAGTACGTTGGTTAGCAATCGATTGAAAGAAGTTGAAACCGTCGTCGAATCGGAAGCTGTTCTCATAGGAACGGATTCTATTTCTTCCGAAAAGCGGGGAATACTGGACGAGCTGTTGTTCCGTTTCGATTCGGTACAAGCCGCAGATGATAAAAAGTATATTCTCATGAATGTCCCGCAAAAGAAGTTGAACGACGTGTTGTCAGTGTTGCCGGGAATCAAAAGCCCCACGGTCATGCCTCTGGCAGATAAGGAGTGGTGTTCGGTGCATACGGTACTCGACGAAAAATGCTTTTGGGAGATTATTAATCGGCTGAAAACGGCAGGAGCCGAGGGTATATTGGTGTTGGACATTGAAAAGATGATTTTGTGATATGACAGTGACGGTTTGGAAATATCCGAAGCGGGACGAATGGAAGTCGATTATGGCTCGTCCGCAAATGGATTTAATCGCTTTATCTCGCACGGTGTCCGATATTTTAGAATCGGTACGATGCGAAGGAGACGATGCGTTGAGACGTTATGAGAAGCAATTCGATCGGGTTGTATTGGATGCATTGCAGGTGACGCCTGCCGAAATGGAAGAAGGGATCGCGGCTGTGCCCGAGTCTTTGAAAAAGGCGATAAGACAGGCTATCGACAACATTCGTAAGTTCCACGCCTCGCAGGCTATCGAGGTGAAAAAAGTAGAAACCTCGCCTGGGGTGTGGTGTTGGCAGAAGCCTGTGGGAATAGAAAAAGTAGGTCTGTATGTGCCGGGCGGTACAGCTCCGCTTTTTTCTACGGTACTGATGCTGGCTGTTCCAGCTCGTTTGGCGGGTTGTCATGAAATCGTGATGTGTACTCCTCCCGGAAAGGAGGGTAAGATAGCCCCCGCTATATTGTATGCGGCTCGTGAGACAGGGATAGACCGTATTTTTAAACTGGGAGGAGTGCAGGCCATAGGTGCTATGGCTTTTGGCACGGAGAGTGTTCCGCAGGTATATAAGATTTTTGGACCGGGAAATCGTTATGTAATGGCTGCTAAACAGCAAGTATCCGTGCAAGGTGTAGCTATCGATATGCCGGAAGGGCCTTCGGAAGTGATGATTGTGGCCGATTCGGGCGCCGATGTACGATTCCTTGCCGCCGATTTTTTGTCGCAGGCCGAACATGGGGCTGACAGTCAGTCGATACTGCTGACTACCGATCGTAGAATAGCCGATTTGTTCCCGGCTGAGATCGAACGACAACTGGACCGATTGCCTCGGCGTGAATGGGTGGAGAAGTCTCTTTCTCACAGCTCGGTCGTCTTGTTGGAGCGAGAGGCCGATTTGGCCGACTTTGTCAATGCGTATGCTCCCGAACACCTCATCGTGCATCGTGCAGATGCCGGGGAGTGGGCTTCGGCAATCGTTAATGCCGGGTCGGTATTTTTAGGATATTATACCCCCGAAAGTGCCGGCGATTATGCTTCGGGGACGAATCACACGCTTCCGACCAGTGGGTATGCCAAGTCGTATAGCGGGGTAAATCTCGATAGCTTCACCCGTAAAATTACTTTCCAGCAGATTTCGTCCGAAGGGTTGAAAAATCTCGGTCCGGTGATCGCGGAAATGGCGGAGGCCGAACGATTGGAGGCGCATAAAGAAGCTGTGACGGTGCGTTTGCAGTCTATTCATTCCTAAAAAGTACAGTTATGAAAAAGATAGAACAATGGGTGCGTCCCAATATTCGACAATTAAAACCTTATTCCTCGGCTCGGAATGAATTTTCGGGAGAGGCTTCGGTATGGCTTGATGCCAATGAAAGTCCGTTTAATCCTCCGTATAATCGTTATCCCGATCCGTTGCAAAACGATTTGAAAGAGAAGTTGGCGAAGCAACGGGGTGTAATGCCAGAAAACATTTTTCTCGGTGTGGGAAGTGACGAAGCGATAGATTTACTGTATCGTATCTTTTGTGAGCCCGGACGGGATAATGCGGTTTCGATAACTCCTACCTACGGTATGTATAAAGTGTGTGCCGACATTAACGGCGTAGAGTATCGCGAAGTTCCGTTGAAGAAAGACTTTTCGTTGGATTGCGATGCTATATTGCAAACTATCGATACTCATAGCAGGTTATTGTTTTTATGTTCGCCGAATAATCCTACCGGCAACGTCTTTCCTGCCATCGAGATCGAGCGATTGATAACTGCTTTTGACGGGATTGTGGTCGTGGACGAAGCCTATATAGATTTCTCGTCCCGGCCTTCGTGGATTCGCCGGTTGAACGAATTTCATAATTTGGTTGTGCTGCAAACCTTTTCGAAGGCATGGGGTAGTGCCGGAGTCCGTCTGGGAATGGCGTTTGCTTCGCCTGATATCATCGGCTATTATAATCAAGTGAAATATCCGTATAACATCAGTGCTTTGGTTCAGCGTTATGCGATGGAAATGCTCGACCGTGAGAATGAAGTCCGGCGGTGGGTTGATGAGATATTATCGGTTCGGTCGCGGTTTGTCGAGCGCCTGTCCGGCATACCGATGGTAAAAACGGTTTATCCGAGCGATGCCAATTTTGTATTGGTGAAGATGGTGGATGCCGAGAAGGTATATTTACGACTGGTTACCGATGGAATCGTCGTTCGTAATCGTTCGAAAGTTGCTTTATGCGGCGATTGTCTGCGCATCACTATCGGGACAGATCGGGAAATGAATATTTTATTGGAAACGTTGAAAAGTTACAGCTAAATTCGAGAGTTATGAAAAGAGTTCTTTTTATCGACCGGGACGGAACATTGGTAGTAGAACCTCCTGTGGATAAACAAGTCGATTCGCTTGAAAAATTGGAATTTATGCCCAAAGTGTTTCAGAGTCTTGCTTATGTGGCTACTCGTCTCGATTTCGAGTGGGTGATGGTGATCAATCAAGATGGTATGGGCACGTCTTCGTTTCCGGCAGAGAATTTTTGGACGGTGCAGCGTAAAATTATACAGGCTTTTGCTAACGAGGGTATTCGCTTCGACGAGGTTTGCATAGACTCCTCGTTTCCCGAAGAGAACCTTCCGACCCGTAAACCGGGTACGGCTATGCTTTCTCGATACCAGTCGGGAGAGTATGATTTGAAACATTCTTATGTTATAGGCGATCGAATGACCGATGTACAACTGGCCGCCAATCTCGGTTGTAAAGCGATTTATTTCGCTCTGCCCGAGCGGGGTGTGGCTGAATTGGACGCTGAGGGACTTTCATCGGTCTGCGAAGCGGTGACCGATGACTGGTGGAAAATCGCCGAGATTTTATGTGCCGGAACTCGTCGGGTTACTATCGACCGGCGTACCTCCGAGACCGATATTTGCGTTACGCTGAATCTAGATGGGACGGGGCGAACCGAGGTGCATACCGGGTTGGGATTCTTCGATCACATGCTGGACCAGTTAGGGCGGCATGCCGGAGTCGATTTGTCTGTGTTCGTGACTGGGGATTTGCAGGTGGACGAACATCATACGATAGAGGATACGGCGATAGCTTTGGGCGAGGCCTTTGCTCGGGCGTTGGGCGACAAACGGGGTATAGGTCGGTATGGTTTTTCTTTGCCTATGGACGATTGCTTATGCAGGGTCGCCCTCGATTTCGGGGGACGGCCGTGGTTGGTGTGGAATGCAACTTTCCACCGTGAGAAGATCGGCGATATGCCTACCGAGATGTTCTACCATTTTTTTAAGTCGTTCAGTGATGCGGCTCGTATGAATTTGAATATTCAAGCGGAAGGTACGAATGAACATCATAAAATAGAAGGAATTTTCAAAGCATTGGCGCGAGCTTTACGAATGGCAGTGAAACGGGATATTACCGACCGTGAATTGCCTTCGACAAAAGGTGTTTTGTGAATCGGGGAGCAAATCCTGAGATTTTGAAATGGGGGCAGGGGTAAACAAAATGATAGGTGATCCTTGTATTTTTGTAAGATTGATTTTTGTAATAAAGTTTATTTGTTACTTTTGCATTGTATTCGTAAAGGCGAATAGAAATAGGAAATCGAGTAAATATTTAAAAATTATAGCCCTATGAGAAAGAATTGGATTTGGGGATTATCCCTTTTGTTAATCGGTGGTATGGCATCGTGTAAGTCGAGCCAAAGTGCCTATAAGGCTGCTTATGAGAAGGCCCAAGAGAAGAAGATAGAAGAGCCCGTTACAACCGGAACTACACCCGTGGTGACAACCCCTTCGACGACAACAACGACGACAACAACGACGACAACGAATACGGCTCCTATTCGGGAACAGAGTGAGAAAATAAACGCTGTCGACGGGAACGATGCTTTGTTGAAGAGTTACAATGTAATCGTGGGGAGCTTCCGTCAGCGACTCAATGCACAGAGCCTTTGCGAGCGTTTGCGTGCCGACGGCTATCCTGCCGTATTGGCTCAGAATGCACAAGGTATGTATCGTGTCGTAGCTTGTTCGTTCGACGACAGGGCTACTGCCGTACAAGCCCGCGAAGGATTGCAGGCTAAGTACCCTCAGTTTACCGATGCTTGGTTCTTGATTAACAAGTAGAAAACTGTTCAAGTAGTTTATACGGGGCTGTTCCAAGCGGTTGGGACAGCCTTTTTTATGTTCTGGACAGACTGGTAAGAGACTTCTGTGGCTCGTCTGCTCTTCCGTTTATTTAAATACCAAGTATTTGCGGGCGAAGAAGTTCCACAAGTAGACCATAGCGGCAGCGACGATTTTGGAAAACATGTAGTGTGTGCCGATACAGTCGGTGAAGAGCCAGATGAGAAGGTCGTTGAACCCTAACCCCACTACTCCTATTGCGGCAAAGAAAAGGAACTCAACAATACGGTTTCTAAATTTCGAATTGTTGAATACCCAAATGCAACTGATGATGTAGTTGACGACCAATCCGGCTATGAACGAGAGGGTCGCCGAGAGGAGATAATGCAGTCCGGCGTATTCGGTGAGGATATACAATAGCCCGAAGTCTACGATAAAAGCGAATCCTCCGACAAAGAAGTATCGCACGAATTGGATAAGGAGATTATCGGATGCTCCGTAGAAGATTTTTTTGAATTTATCGGTCGGATTCATTTGCTTTCGTGATATTCTTCTTCTGTATTTACCGACCATACCTCGCTTTTATCGTTATTTCCGGTGGCGATGTGATCGACGGCGACCATAGCGGTCATCATGGAATGATCCATGTTGTTGTACCGATGTTGCCCGTTGCGGCCTATGCACCAAAGATTTTCTATTTTGTTCAAGAAATCTTTTACCTTATCGAGTTCGTGATAGCTGCCGAAATAAGAGGGGTAGGCTTTTTTGACTTTTATGCGTACCGAATCCAAGACATCGTCGGGATTGATGATCCCTATTTGGGCCAGCTCACCGATAGCCATTTGCGTGAAGTCCTTATCGGGCATTTCCCAAAAGTCGTCGCCCTCGGTACAGAAGTATTCTAACCCTATCCATATCGTATTTTCGTAGTCTTTTACCAAATAGGGCGACCAATTGTTGAATATTTGCAGACGGCCTATTCGCACATCGCGTTCCTGTATGTAAATCCACGTGTCGGGGATGCGATCGGCGAAAGTTTTTATTTTTGTTCGATTTTTTATGGATAGTTTTTTCATCAATAGTCCCACCGTGATAAAATCGCGGTAAGGCAGTTCTTCGGCAATGCGTTTCACATCGTCGGGTACATCGATTCCCCGGATAGATTGTATGAGGTCTTTTAACGGGAGGGACGAAAGGAAATAGTCGCAGGGTACTTCCCTCCGTTCGCCCGAAGGTGTTTCGACTGTGACGCTCGTTACCCGATATCTTTCGATGTGAATCTCTTTGACCGGGGTTTCTGTGATGACCTCGCCTCCTTTTTCAGATACTTCGTTGGCCACAGTTTCCCAAAGTTGCCCGGGACCGAGTTTGGGATAGACGAATTGCTCGATGAGCGAGGTTTCCACCTCTTTGAGGTTTCCCTTTTGGGAGAAGCTTTTTTTGAGCATGTCTTTGAGTATGGCGAATACCGACAGTCCTTTTACTCGCTGTGCACCCCAGTCGGCTCCCAGTTTCGAGGGGTGTACGCCCCAGACTTTTTCGGTGTAGTCCTCGAAGAACATTCTGTAAAGCGGTTTGCCGAACCGGTTGATGTAGAAGTTTTCCAACGATGTTTCGGGCTTTTTAAAGAATACCGACCATACGTATCCGCAACCGGCTTCGATGGTGCGGAAAAGTCCCATGTTGGTGAATGTTTTCAGTTTGAGCGATATGGGATAGTCGAAAAACTTATGCAGGTAGAATATGCGGGATATGCGGTTTCTTACGAGCATCACGCGGTCGGTCTTTTCAGGATCGGGACCTTTTGGGGCAAATTCTTTGCCGGTGGTTCCCAGCAACCTGTCATCGAGAGAGGGGGCGCCTTGTAACGGCATGATTTCGTTCCACCATTCGGTAACTCGTTGGCTCTTGGAGAAGAAACGATGTCCTCCTATATCCATGCGGTTACCTTGATATCGAACTGTTTTGGAAATACCGCCTATGTCACCGGACTCTTCGAATACGACAGGGTGAATGTCTGTATGTTTGAGTAGCTCGTAGGCTCCGGTGAGCCCTGCGGGACCGGCTCCGGCGATGACGGCTTGCTTTTTATTTTTATCGATTGTATTCATATCTGTCGATTGAAATTGAAAGGATCGCTTCCCGGCTCTAAGGTAGCGTATTTTTTCCATCTTGCCGTTGGGATTGAGAAAGTTTTTTCTTGGCGGCCTCTCTGTCGAATTTTAATAGATAGGTATCCGGGTTGGGTACATGGGAAGCGACGAAGAAAAGGTCGTCGTTCTTTTGTATCGCCGGGTAAAGGTATCGGGGGGTAGAGCTGTATCCGAGCTGGTCGAGAATGACATATTCCACCCCGTCGTCGAGCATTTTCTGTATTACAGCGCGGTCGTCTTGTGAATAGGCGTAGCCGGCGACCCGTGTCCCTGAAAACATGTCGAGTAATTCTCCTTTTCGGGAGGCTACTACGGTTTTGGGCGAAACATGTTCTTTTAACACGAGACCCAATCGAAAAAAGTTTTGATAGGCCGGCGGGAACGGCATTTTGTTCATGGCGTGTAACTCCTGTATGTTTCCTATGCCGGTGAGCAATAAAAGGGAGAGTACCCACGGGGAGAAAGTATATTTTAATTTGAAACGATGGATCGTATCCGTCGCCACGGCGTAGATGCCTACGAGTAATCCCATATTCATGAAGGGAATAAGTGTGGTAATGTAGCGGTTTTCACTGGGGGTACTGAAAATGGAAACGAGTCCGAAAGTGAAAACGGTGTAACCGATGAGTACCCAACGGTACTTCCCGAAAGCCCAAAAACCGCGTATGATGAGAAAAATGAGCAGTATCGCTATGATCCACATGAAAAATCCGGCGGAAACTTCGGCGGAGTAATTGACTTTAAAATAGGGGATTACCGAGTTGGGCAGGGCTTTGGAAACCAGCATACCGAGCGTTTCGAAAAAGCGGTCGATAATACCGCTCAGATCGAGCGATCCGTCTTCGGGTCTCCACGGATTTACTTGTGCAATGGACTCGAAATAACGGCTTTGCCCGATACCTAACGATTTATTTCTCCATATCCACGGGAGACAACCGATGATGAATCCGGCGACTGTGCTTGCCGCTTCTTTCCACTTTTTCGTACAGAGAAAAAAGAGCACGACGGCGGCGAATAGAGCAACTCCTTGTGTACGAATGTGGTAGCAGAGTATGACCATGACTAACATGCCGTAGAAAGAAAGGTCTTTATAGAATGGCTTTTCTTTCTTCATATTCGCTAAGAGGAAAATGGCCGCGGTTGAAACGAAAAAGCAAGACATCTCGCTCATCATCATCGTGGAGAAGTGAAGTACCCGATCGCTCAGAATGGCGGCGCAGGCTCCTACTAGTGCAAGGCTTTCGGGTATTTTGCGTTTGATCATAAAAAAGAACAGTAACAAAGCTCCGCCTAAAAGGAAAAGCCCGTTGAGTATTTTTTGAGCTATGATGCTGTCGGTAAAAAATCTTAGCGGGGTCATCAATAAAGGATATCCCGGGGGAAAGGCATTGGTGGGGTGAGGGGTGGGAGCCGATATATCGGCATAACCTTGTCCAGAAGCGAGAGACGAGGCAAATGTATAGTACCGGCAGTTGTCCCCGTTTATATCTATTTTTTCATTAAAAATGTAAACGTAGGCACATGCCCATACGATGATCAACAACCCTATATAAATGGCTCGGTTTTTCTGGATCTTCATAATTATCGATATGTTATTATAAAAATATTAAAACAAAAATAATCTATTTTTTATATGGAATGAAATTTTTTGCCATATTTCAATCTTTTCGTGAGGGGGGATTCGCTTATTCTTTTTAGTGGCGAGAAGAACGAACCGTTCGGGCTGCTGTTTTTATTAACCCCTCCGTCACTTCGTGCCACCTCCCCTATATTTTTTTGCGCCACACACCGCAATGCTTCGGGGCACGGCAGGGGGAGAAGGTTGGATACTAATAATTTTCTTTCCCTGCCAAAGATAGTCTCGGTTGCACTAGAATCACTTTTCTTTTTGCCTTAATTTCGGTGAAATGCGACACAATGGGAGGAGAGATTGCGTTTTTCTTTTTCGGGATATGAGGGTTATTTCATCAATCGTTTAAGCCATTTGAGTTTGTCGGCATATGGTGGAAATTTGAAATTGGGATAGAGGTGCAGAGAGGAGTAGACGATGCTACGGCGATGACTGAATGTCTCGAAACTTTCGCGGCCGTGGTAGGCTCCCATTCCGCTGTTCCCGATTCCTCCGAAGGGGAGGTTTCCGTTGGCGGTTTGTACGATGGTGTCGTTGATACAGGCTCCGCCCGATGTGGTGTGTTGTATCATGTAGCGTGCCCGTTTTTTGCTGCGGGTAAAGTAGTAGAGGGCGAGGGGCTTTTCCCGGTCGTTGACGTATTCGACACAGTCGTCGATGTCGTCGAACGGGAGTACGGGGAGTATGGGGCCGAAGATTTCGTCGGTGAGCAGAGGGGATTGCAGGGGTATGTCGGTGAGCAGCGTGGGGGCTATGTATCGGTCGGCGGGATCGCTTGTGCCTCCGCAAAGTATCGTGCCGTGCGAGAGGAGCGCCGACAGGCGGTCGAAATGCCGAGCATTGACGATACGGGGATAATCGGGGCTTTGTTGTGGGTTTTCGCCGTATTGACGGGTGATTTCGTCACAGATATATTCTGTGAGTTTGTCTTGGACTTTGTGATGTACCATGAGGTAGTCGGGGGCTACGCAGGTTTGTCCGCAGTTGAGGAACTTGCCCCATACGATGCGGCGTGCGGCGGCTTTCAAATCGGCATCGTCATCGACGATACAGGGACTTTTTCCTCCCAGTTCGAGTGTGACGGGGGTGAGGTGGCGAGATGCGGCTTGCATGACGTGACGCCCGTATTCGACACCTCCTGTGTAGAAGATGTAATCGAACCGTTCTTGCAGGAGTAACTCGGTGGTTTCCCGATCGGCATCGGTAACGGCGATGTATTCTTCCTCGAAGCATTCGTCGATAAGTTCTTGCAGAGCGGCAGCCGTACGGGCCCGATGGTTTGACGATTGCACAGTTACCGGCTGCTATGGCTCCGATAAGGGGGGATAAAGCTAATTGCAGCGGGTAATTCCACGGGGCAATGATGAGTGCACAACCGTAGGGCTCGTAGTGAATGCGACTTTTCGAGCCGAAGAGAAAGAGGGGGGTGGGACGACGTCGATTGCGAGCCCAGTTTTGCAAGTGATTTTTTGTCGTCCGTATTTCGTGGAGGAGGAATCCGATTTCGGTGGCATAGCTTTCGAATGCGGATTTTCCCAAGTCGGCATGCAGGGCTTCACAGAATTGTTTTTCCCGGCTAACGAGAGCTTCGGCCAAGCGGTCGAGAGCACATAGCCGGAATGGAATTTCTCGTGTGATGTGTTCGTTGAAGAATGCTTTTTGAAGTTTTACCAAACGGGTGTATTTATTATTTGTCATCATTCGATTTTTTTTGATAAAGATAGCGAATTGTTTCGTAGGAAGGAAAATTAGGAACTGAATCTTTGAGGGGGTTGATTTTCTATGGTGTGACTCGATAAGCGTTTTTTCGCATTCTCTTACAGGTGGGAGAGGTTCGATAAAGGCGGAAGGAGGCAGGAGTTTGGATTTTTGTAAACTATTTCGAATTACGACCGTTATAATTTATTATCGAAAAAGGAGTTGTCTCGAAAATTTATTTCGATTGAACGATATAAATCAATTAAGAAGCTGTTTAACGTTATGTGTAAAGTTTTTTTTATTCGAAGTCGGCTTGTTGCGTCGGTATTGATTCTCCTTTGCGGAGGGGCTGTTTATGCCCAGCAACCGGCTACTCGTTATTTGTCTGACGACATACCGAAGGCGTGGACTCCCGATACATTGTTTTCGCAGCAGTTGCCTCCTGAGGATTTATGGTGGAGCGGATTTAACGATGCTTGTCTCGACACGTTGATTCAAGAGGCGGTGGACAGTAACCATAATTTGTTGGCGGCCGCTGATCGTATACGTATGGCCAGAGCGGCTTGGCGTATGGAACAGAGCGGTTTCTATCCGTCGGTGAATTTTTCGGCCGGTTGGACGAAGACCCGTAATAGCAGTTATCTGGGGCGAGAGGCTGCCGATAACACTTATTCCCAATATGCTTCGGGTGATTTGTCGGTGAGTTGGGAAATCGATTTGTTCGGTTCGATACGTCAGAGGGCCAAAGCGAAGAAAGAGTTGTTTCGTGCTTCCCGGGACGAATATAACGGGACGATGGTGTCTCTGTGTGCCCAAGTGGCGACCGCTTATATGACATTGCGCACGTATCAGCAACAGTATATTGTGGCCGAGAGCAATATCCAATCGCAACGGAGTATCCTGCATATTACGGAGGTGAGGTACGAGACCGGATTGGCATCGCAACTCGACGTTTCGCAAGCCAAGACGGTTTATTTCAATACAAAGGCTTCTTTGCCGTCTCTTGAAGCGGGTATAGAGAAACAGATCAATATTATCGCTATTTTGTTGGGAAAGTATCCCGATGAGTTGCGTCCGATGCTTCGGACGACAAAGCCGTTGCCTGATTATCGGAGGCTAGCGGGTATAGGTATTCCCATGAATTTGCTCCGCCGCCGTCCTGATGTGAGGCAGGCCGAACGGACGGTAGCATCGTATGCGGCTTCGGTAGGTGCAGCCAAGTCTGATTTTATGCCGAAATTGTATTTGAACGGTAGTATCGGATTCGCTTCCAGAGATATGGACCATTTTTTCAATAAAAGGAGTATGACCTATCAGTTGGCTCCTACCGTCTCGTGGCCTTTGTTTCAAGGGACACAGCGCATACAGGCTTTGGCATCGGCGAGGGCTCAGCTCGATAGCGGCATAGAGCAGTATAACCAAACTGTGTTGACGGCTGTCCAAGAGGTGGAGAATGCCATGAACAGTTATACGCATATCGTCAAACAAATTGCGATGTTGAAAGAGCTGGTGGCCGAGGGTGAAAAGACGTTGTCGCTCTCGCTCGACTTGTATAAGCGAGGCTTGTCGGGGTTCCAAAATGTACTCGATGCGCAGCGCTCATTGCTTTCGTATCAAAATTCTTATGTGTCGGCGCAGGGAAACGCCATCAATGCGCTTATTCTTTTATATCAATCGCTGGGTGGCGGTTGGATAGATTCGAGTCAACCCTAAAATTAAAATTCATATTTTATGAGACGTTTGTTTTCTTATATGCCGATAGTGGCTGTGGCTGTATTGTTTTCGCTTTTTTCCTGCCAATCGAAAAAGGGGGAGAAGCAAAGTGGCGATGTTCGGCTGCCCGAAATATCGGTGGCTTATCCGGCGGTCGATTCGGTGGTTTTGATAAAGAGTTATCCGGGTTACCTTACTTCGTTACAAACCGTCGATCTGGTAGCTCGTGTGAACGGATATCTGCAACAGGTGGCCTATACACCGGGTGAGATCGTAAAGAAGGGACAGTTGCTTTTCGTTATCGAACCTTCGCAATACGAGGATGCAGTGGAACAGGCCGAGGCAGCGTTGAAAACGGCTCAGGCACAGTATGATTATGCAGAGAATAATTACACCCGAATGAAAGAGGCGGCGCAAAGCGATGCCATCAGTACGATCGATTTGATACAGGCGGAGTCGAAATTGGAACAAAGTAGGGCCTCTGTTCGGAATGCCGAGGCTGCGTTGTCGACGGCTCGCATACAGTTGGGGTATTGTTATGTGAAAGCCCCGTTCGAGGGCCGGATATCACGCAATTTGTACGATGTGGGTAATTATATCAGCGGGTCTTTGCAATCGACGAAGTTGGCGACTATTTATCAGGATAAGAAAATGTATGCCTATTTCAATATCGAGGATAATCAATATTTGAAAATGTTGCTGAACCAGAGTAAAGGTAAACATTCCGTACCGAGCGATCGTGTGGAGATCCTTTTTCAGGAGCCTACCAGCCGCAGTTATTACGGTAGACTCGATTATTTGTCGCCGAATGTGGACTTGTCGACGGGTACGCTTTCGATACGGGCCGAGGTGGATAATCCTGCCGGCGAGTTGAAGAGTGGTTTGTATATCTCTATCCGGTTGCCGTATGGTAGCCGCGAGCATGCGATATTGGTGAGGGATGCTTCTATTGCCACGGACCAACTTGGCAAGTATATGTATGTGGTGAACGATTCTAATGTGGTGGAATATCGCCCTGTGGAGACGGGACAGTTGGTTAACGATACTTTGAGAGTGATCGACGAGGGGATTTCACCGACCGATCGTTATGTTACGAAGGCTTTGTTGAAAGTGAGAGCGGGCATGCCGGTTCGTCCGGTTTTGGAAAAGAATTAATGGTTCCTAAAAATGAATGGGTATGATTTCGAAATTTTTTATTAACAGGCCTATTTTCGCTACGGTCATCGCCATTGTTATGGTGCTGGTGGGATTGGTTACCATCTATACGCTCCCGGTCGCCCAGTTTCCCGATATAACACCTCCTACGGTACAGGTGACCGCTGTATATCCCGGGGCGAGTGCCGAGACGGTGGCGAAAACGGTAGGTGTACCTATCGAGGAGCAGGTGAACGGTGTGGACGGAATGATTTATATGAGTTCGTCGTCTTCGTCGTCGGGGCAATATACGCTGACCGTTACTTTCGAGGTGGGAACCGATATAGATATGGCGACCGTGTTGGTACAGAATCGGGTGAACATAGCGCAGGGAAATTTACCGGAGGCTGTCATACAACAGGGAATTATCACGAAGAAGCAGTCTACTAACATCGTCATGTTCTTGGCGTTGGAATCGGATAATCCATTGTATAACAGTTTATATCTGTCGAATTATGCCAAGTTGAACATTACCGACGAGTTGTCCCGTTTGCCGGGAGTAGGCGGTGTGACGGTGTTCGGAGCCGATAATTACAGCATGCGTATCTGGCTCGACCCGGAGTTGATGCGTATACGGAGCCTTACGCCGGCCGATGTCTATTCGGCTATTCAGGCACAAAATATGGAGGTGTCGGCCGGTAGTGTGGGACAACCTCCTACGGATACGGACGAGGCTTTCCAGTTTACATTGGTTTCGAAAGGTCGCCTTTCTACGCCGGAGGAGTTCGGACGGATCATCATCAAGTCGTTGCCCGGCGGGGAATATCTGAGGTTGCGCGACATCGCTACCATAGATTTGGGAAGTGCGACTTACAATACGACATCGACTATTAACGGTAAAGAAACGGCGGCTATCGCCATTTATCAGTTGCCGGGGTCTAATTCTCTCGATGTGGCAAAAGCTGTGAAAGCGAAGATGATGGATTTGAGCCGTTATTTCCCGAACGATGTGCAATATAAGGTGGTGCTCGATACGACTCAATTCGTGAGTGCATCTATCGATGAGGTATTGGTTACGTTTGTGGAGACTTCTCTTATCGTGATGCTGGTCATTCTTATTTTCTTACAAAATTTCAGGGCAATGATTATTCCTTCTCTGACCATACCGGTTTCGCTTATCGCAACATTTGCCGTGATGAAGTTGATGGGATTTTCTATCAATACGCTTACTCTCTTCGGCCTTGTTTTGGCAATAGCTATCGTGGTGGACGATGCGATCGTAGTGGTCGAAAATTCGACCCGGCTTATCGATACGGGAAAGTATAGTCGCAAGGAGGCGGTCGAGAAGGCCATGGAGGAGATTACGAGTCCGGTTATCGGCGTGGTATTGGTGTTATTGGCCGTGTTTATCCCGACAGCTTTTATCGGTGGTATCACAGGAGAACTGTATAAACAATTCGCTTTGACGATCGCTGTCGCTACCGTATTCAGCGGGTTCAATTCGCTGACGTTTACTCCGGCTTTGTGCGCATTGTTTCTCCAACCGACCCGCGAACCTTCGTTTTTTTTGTACAAGTGGTTTAATAAGGGATATGGAGCGACTTTGAACGGATATGTGAAAGTTATCGGCTCGATGTTGCGTAAACCTTTGGTGTCGTTGTCGGCTTTTATCGTGTTGGCTTTGGCTGCTTTCTATGGATTTGCCAAGTGGCCGACTTCGTTTATTCCACAGGAAGATCAAGGTTATTTTATCGTATCGGTGCAGTTGCCCAATGCCGCATCCATGGAACGGACCCGCAAGGTTTGCGATGATTTGAATCGAATTATACAGTCGTACCCCGAAGTGGAAAATGCCTTGAATATCGTGGGTTTTTCGGCGTTACAGGGTGGAAGTTCGTCCAATTCGGCAACGTTTTTCGTGGTACTGAAACCCTGGGACGACCGGAAGGGGAAAGAACATAGCGTGTTTAATGTGGTGGAGCGGCTGAACCGGGATGCATCTGTTTTGCAAGAGGCTATCGTGTTTGCCGTCAATCCGCCAGCTATCAGCGGACTGGGTGTTTCGGGCGGTCTTGAAATGCAACTCGAAGATCGCAGCAATTTGGGGGCGGGCGAATTGGAATCCGCAGCGAATGCTTTGATCGGGAATATCGGTAGCGAACCGGCCTTGATGCAGATAAACTCGATGTTTCAAGGGAATACCCCGCAATATGCATTGAATATAGATCGCGATAAGGTGGAGATGCAGGGGCTTACTCTCAGCAGTGTTTTCTCGGCTTTGTCGTATTATATGGGATCGGCTTATGTGAATGATTTCGTGGAGTTTGGCCGTATCTATCAGGTGAAGTTGGGCGCTCAGGCCGGAGCGAGGGCTCATATCGACGATGTGATGAAACTGAGCGTGCGAAACCGGGACGGTAACATGGTTCCGTTTTCTTCGTTTACACAGGTTGAGGAGACGATGGGACTGAATTTAGTAAGCCGGTACAATATGTATTCATCGGCTGCACTCACGGCGATACCGGCTCCGGGGATAAGTTCGTCGGAGGGTATGGCGGCTATGGAGCGATTGGTCCGGAATACATTGGGTACGAATTTCGGATATAGTTGGACGGGGGAGGCTTATCAAGAGAGCCAGAGCGGTTCTACGGTAGGGCTTATCTTCGGACTTGCGATATTGATCGTGATTCTGGTGTTGGCCGCCCAGTATGAAAGTTGGACTAATCCGATAGCCGTGATACTGAGTTTGCCCACTGCCATATTGGGGACGGTGCTGGGGTGTATTGTCATGAGTTTGTCTATCAGTATTTACAGTCAGATAGGGTTGATTTTGCTTATCGCTTTGTCGGCCAAAAATGCTATCCTCATTATCGAGTTTGCCATGGATTACCGTAAGCAGGGCGAGTCTATCCGGCAATCGGCGATGGAGGCGGGGAGGTTGCGCCTGCGACCTATCTTGATGACTTCGTTCGCTTTTATCTTCGGGGTTCTTCCGCTGATGTTCGCGACAGGTGCGGGAGCCGAAAGTCGTATAGCTCTGGGTACGGCTGTCGTGTTCGGTATGGCGATGAATACGGTATTGGGTACGTTGTTTGTTCCTAATTTTTATGAATTGATGGAGACTGTTCAAGAGCGCTGGTTGTCGAAGGTATTCAAAGATAGTGGTGAAAAGGGGACACCCGATTCGGCAGATTAGGATACTATATCTTTATTCCTTTTTGTTATTCTTGCAACCCCTCTGTCCTTCGGCCACTTTCTCTATCGGCAGGGGGAGGATTGTGCTACAAAGGACTTTCTTTCCCTGCCAAAGAAAGTCCTTGTTACACTAATTCACTTTATTTGTTCATTCTTCTCAACAGCGAGAAGAACGAACCAAGAAGCGCCGCCGCAGTTATCGGGCCTTTTGGCTTGTCGCTACGGTTGCCGTCGGGGGGCTGCGGAACTCGCTCCGCTCAAACAGTCCTCGCCCTATTTCCGTCTTCTCCCTCGCTCCCGGCAGCCCGATAAAGGCGGGCATTTTTCCTCTCCGACATTACCGGCCATTAAGGGTGAAGACAGCAACCCATTTGTCATTCCGAACCGAGACCTATGGCCGAGTGTGAGGAATCTCCTCCTTCTTACTCGAAACGGTGGCGATTGTTCTCTCGCTTGGCAGGAGATGCTTCGCTATTGCTCAGCATGACATACGCTTGGGGGTGAGATTTTTCGGTGCTCCACACCTCAGAATGACAAGCAAATGTCATTCCGAATGAACATGAGGAATCTCCAACCATTTGTTTGAGATTCTTCTCTTCACTGCGTTTCGTTCAGAATGACATACTTTCAGGAGATTCTTCGGGGTTTCACCCCTCGGAATGACATCATACCGCGAGGGCGGCAACCCTTTGTCATTCCAAACGCATGTGAGAGATCCCTTGCCATACGTTCTCTTGGCGGGAGATACTTCGCTACGCCCGGCATGCCATACGTTTCGGCAAGGGATTCTTCGACACGTCGGGATAGGAAAACCGAAAGATATAGGGCGTTTATTTTTCTTTGAATAAATCTTTGGTCTTACCCCACAGTTCTTCTCCAAGGAGTTTCCAGCCAGCTGTAAGAATTATTGCTACGAATGTAACAGCTATCAAAATCATCTTACGACTCGTACCCGATGGTTGAAGGGGGACAG
>ERZ827524.1002-NODE-1002-length-31058-cov-5.902332_pt1 | contig 31058 bp, 24 predicted proteins | sample MGYA00519702_ERZ827524 | MGnify/ENA primary metagenome ERZ827524 (study PRJEB31778, sample SAMEA3449341) | human gut metagenome | biome: human gut; feature: human-associated habitat; material: faeces | place: United Kingdom | collected 2010/2012 ...
AGAGTACGCGGAACACGCGGCCGTCCAGATCGACCACAGGGACATCCGCGACGTATGCGGACGTTCCCCCGCCCGACGCGGTCAGGCTCGTGTCCGGCGTGTCCGGCGCGGAGACGTTCTCGGCCGGGTCGGCGCCGCACGCGAGCAGCGGCAGCGCAAGCGTTGTGATGCAGAGCATCAGGCAGATCCATTTTTTCAGCATAAAACGCAGTAACCCCTTTTCCCAAAAACATAGCTGCTTTTCGTCGCCCATCATTCGATATGCGAACACATCCGATTCTATATTATAACCGATTCAGGCCGAATTGTCAACCGCAATTCCGCCTTGAGACCCCCTCGCACGAAACGGGCCGAATTTTTTCATAGAATGTTTCATTGACTTTGAGCGCGGTTTGATGTATAATAAACTGCATTGTGGGAAATTAGGCGGCGCATATGCCGCGCAGCGGTTTATATAGCGGTTTATATAAAGGAGGAATTCTGTCATGTCGAGCGCTTTCCGAAATTTCGTTCTCACCTTCCTGCTGGCGCTGATCGTGTTCGGTCTGGTCGCGTGGCGTGTGCTCCCTGCGGCGGAGGCCGCCCTGCTGGGTACGGACCCGGCGGAGGAATCCTCAGACACCTCGGACACGGCGTCCGGCGGCGAGCTTTCGGAGGACCCGAACGTGCAGCCGGTGGACCCGGAGAAGGACGACGGGTTCGCGTGCCTGTTCGTCGGCAAGAACGGCAGCGGCCGCATCTGCTCGCTGATTTTCACGCGCGTGAGCGAGAGCAGGGAGCGGTACGTCGTCGTGGACATCCCCGCGAGCACGCACCTGAGCGTCGGCTCGGGCTATGCGCCGCTTTACAGCATTCTCAACGGCAAGGACATCGCGGCCGTCACGTCGACGATCTCGTCGCTCGTCGGCTGCGACATCGACTACTGCTTTGTGGCGGACGCATCGTCGCTCGGGCAGGTCGCCGCGCTGCACGGGAATATGAGCGTCACGCTGCCGTATGCGGTGCGCTACCTCAGCCCCGAATTCGCCGTCATCCCCGAGGAGGACCGCTCGGAGGAGCATTATGTGACCATCCCGGCCGGCAGCGTGCGTCTGAACGCGGAAAACACGCCGTATATCCTCAGCGCCGTGCCGAACGGCGAAAACGAATATACATACGATTATTCGCTGCAGGGGACCATCTGCTTTTCGATTTTTGAACAGCTCTTTTCCCGCCGCGACATCGGCGACAACACGAGCCTGCTCATCGAGCTGGCCGAGTGCGTGGAAACGAACGCCGAAATCAACGCCGTCATCGAATGCGCGCCCGCGATGTTCTCCAAGGGAAGCTATTCGTATGCGAACGTCACTTACACGACCGTGACGCGTTCGTTTGAGGGCAGCGTGGTCCGCGTGCCGGATGTGTTCGCCGCCATCGAGGCAATACGGACCGCCTATACGGGCGAATAAATGCGATTCTATTTTTGAAAGGATGCCGAAATATTATGGAAATTGAAACCAAATGCCTGCATGAAGGCTACAAGCCCGGAAACGGAGAGCCGCTGGCGCTGCCGATTTACCAGAGCACGACGTATACATACGATTCCACCGAGCATATCGGCAAGCTGTTCGATCTTACCGCGCCGGGACATATGTATTCACGCATTTCCAACCCCACCGGCGCGTATGTCGAAGAAAAGCTGGCCGCGCTCGAGGGGGGCGTCGGCTGTCTGCTGACGACCTCGGGACAGGCGGCGAGCTTTATGTCCCTGTTCAACATCCTTTCTGCGGGCGACAGCTTCATCGCCGCCTCCAAAATCTACGGCGGCACGGTCAACCTGTTCGCGGTGACGATGAAGCGCATGGGCATCGAGTGCATCTTCATCGACGAGGACGCCGACGAGGAGACGCTGCAAAAAGCCTTCAAGCCCAACACGAGAGCCGTTTTCGCCGAAACGCTGGCCAACCCCGCGCTCTCGGTCTGCGACATTGAAAAGCTCGCGCGCGTCGCGCATGCCAACGGCGTGCCGCTGATCATCGACAACACGTTCCCCACGCCGATCTTCTGCCGCCCGATTGAATGGGGCGCCGACATCGTCATCCATTCGACGACGAAGTACATCGACGGCCACGCCATTCAGGTCGGCGGCGCCATCATCGACAGCGGCAACTTCGACTGGGGCAACGGCAAATACCCTTCGCTCACCGAGCCGGACGAGTCCTACCACGGCCTGCGCTACACCGAGTCGTTCGGCCGCGCGGCGTATATCACCAAGGCGCGCGTCCAGCTTACGCGCGACCTCGGCGTCTATCCGCCCGCGCAGGCGGCGTTCTACACCGACCTCGGATTGCAGACGCTCCCCGTGCGGATGCAGCGCCATGCCGAGAACGCGATGCAGGTCGCCGAATTCCTGAACGCGCACCCCGGCGTCAACTACGTCAATTATCCCGGGCTGAAGAACGACAAATACCACGAGCTGGCGATGAAATATCTGCCCAAGGGCCAGAGCGGCGTGATGAGCTTCTCCATCAAGGGCGGCCGCGAGGGCGCCGTGCGGTTTATGGACCGTTTGCAGCTTGCCAACAACGTCGTGCATGTGGCCGACGTGCGCACCTGCGTGCTGCATCCGGCCAGCGCCACGCACCGGCAGCTTACGTCCGAGCAGCTTGCGGCGGCCGGCATCGACGAGGCGCTCATCCGTCTGTCGGTCGGTCTGGAGAATGTCGACGACATCATCGCCGACCTTGCCGCGGCGTTTTGAAAATTGCAAAAAAATTACAATTACCTGTTGAAAAGCTGCGCGCTTTATGGTATGATGGTCTCAACTAAAAAAACGGAGGTTTTACGTTATGGCATACACAATCGACAAAGACACCTGCATCGGCTGCGGCACCTGTGAGGGCGAATGTCCGGTCGGCGCCATCAGCGTCAGCGACGACGGCAAGTATGTGATCGATCCCGACACCTGCATCGATTGCGGCGCTTGCGCCGGTGTCTGCCCCGTTGACGCGCCCAAGGCGTAACGGGTCGGAAAAACTCGGTCGATGAAAAGCGCTCATAGACGGCTGCCGTTTATGGGCGCTTTGCATTATCTGTGGGAACAATTAAATTTGTAAGAACATATATCAGTTGGCGCGGACTCGCGGGACGGGGACCGGCTTCTCGCGGGACGGCCGGCGGCGTTTTTGTGTTTTTTGATGTAACCTTTTGTACGCCTGCCGGGTATTCGTAGCAGATTCTCTGTTCCGGCCGCGTCTTTTGTCTATGCGGCCGCGCGCCGCCTCCGCCGACCGGCGGAGAGGGGCAGGCGCGGCGCACACCGGGCTTTGTTCGCTATACAGGAAAGGGAGCTTCCGCGGGTGCGGGAGCTATGGTCGCAGGTATGGAACCGACACGCATCAACGCGCATCTGACGCTGCGCGAGTACCGCGGCGGCATTCGCTATGGGACCGACGCGCTGCTGCTGGCTTCGTTCGTCCGCGGCGGCCGCCGCGCAAGGTGCGCGGATCTCGGCACGGGCTGCGGGGTGATCCCGCTGCTGCTGCTGGTGTCCGGCCGCTGCGGCGAGGCGCGCGGCTTTGAGGTGCAGGCGGAATACGCCGCGCTGGCCGCCGAAAACGCGCGCGACAATGGGCTGGACGGCCGCTTTGCGGTCGTGCAGGGGGACATCCGCAGCATCGGCCGGCTCTGTCCGGCCGGCTGGGCGGACTACGTCACCGCCAACCCGCCCTATCTGCGCGCGGACTGCGGCGGACGCAACGCCGATTTTGTCAAATACGCCGCGTTTCACGAGCATTTCGGCGATATAGACGATTTTGCCCGCGCGGCTGCATATCTATTGGGTACGGGCGGTGTGTTTTACACCGTTTACCGTCCCGACCGGCTCGCCCGGCTGCTGACGGCGCTGTCCGCTGCGGGGCTGGAGCCGAAGCGCCTCCGGCCCGTCGCTGCCGACGCCGGCCGCGCGCCCTCTCTGGTGCTGGTCGAGTCTGTCCGGGGCGCGGCCGAGGGGATGGTGTACGAAAAGAACCTCGTGCTTTACCGCGACCCGGCGCATACGCAGTATACGGAGGAACTGGAGAGGATTTATCATGCATTTTCTTGAGCTTCTGCTCATTGCGCTGGCGCTGGGGACGGATGCGTTCGCGGTCACGCTCGCCAACGGACTGGCCTTTTCGGGCGACCGGCTGGGCAAGCGGATGGCGATGCCGCTGACCTTCGGACTGTTTCAGGGAATTATGCCGCTGCTCGGCTACTGTACGGTGCGCCTGTTTTCGTTTGATTTTTCGGAGTATGCCGATCTTTTGATGTTTGTCATCTTTGCCTTTCTGGGAGGCAGGATGCTTTGGGACTACCTCCGCGCGCGGAAGGACGGCGCGGAGGCGCCGCCGGTGCGGATGGGCGTCGGCTGGCTGCTGATTCAGGCGTTCGGCACGAGCGTGGACGCGTTCGCCGTCGGCTTCGTGCTGGCGGCGGAGGGAAGCGGCATCGTGGTGCCGGTGCTTGTGATTTCGGCCGTCACGGTGGCGATGTGTACCGTCGCGGTGCTTCTCGGCCGCGCGCTTTCGACCAAAATCGGCGAGCGCGGCGAGGTGATCGGCGCCGTGCTGCTGCTTGCGCTGGCCGTCAAGGCGCTCGTCGAGGCGCTGGCGGGCCGGTGAGTTTGCTTTGATGTTAAGAAAGGGTTAGGGCTGCTTCTTGAAAAGAAGACTGTTGTCGTTCTTTTTAATCCTCACGATGCTGCTTCCGGCGCTTGTGTCGGGGGCCTTGCTTCTTGCGCCCCGTGAGGCGTCCAACCCGTTTGCGGCGGCCGACCGCGCGCGCGAGGAAGCGCTTGAGGAGTCGCTCGGCTCCGCGTCCCTGTCGTCCGACGGCCTGCCGGACGGGGAATGTGCGGCGGGGGAGGGGTATATCGTCCGCTTCGCGTCCGCGATGCCCTTGTCGGAGGTGTATGCGGCGGTCGAGCCGTTTGCGTATTCCCTGCTGTCGGGGAGCGAGAACCGCCTGTTCCTGCTGTATCTGAACGACGCGGAGGCGTTTTCGCAGCGGTATGCGGACAAGCTGCTGTATATGGAAAAGGACGTTCCCCGCACCGTCCGCACAACCGGCGACGTCTCGGACGCGGATTCGCTCCCCCCGTCGGAGGAGCCGTCTGTGCCGGACGCCGAAGCGTTTACCCGCTGGGAACTGGCCGAGCTGGGCGTTTACGACGCGCTTAGCGTCACCGACGGCAGCGGCGTGACCGTCGCCGTGCTGGACAGCGGCATCGACCGCGCGCACAGCGCTTTTGCGGACGCGGACATCGCTGCCGGCTATGACGCGGTCGCCCACCGCCCCGGCGTCGACGGCGACGCCAGCGGACACGGCACCAAGGTCGCCGGCATCCTCGCCGCGCGCTTTTCCGGCGCGGAGGAGACGCTCGGCGCCGCGCCCGGCGTGACTTTGTATCCGATCAAGGTCTCGGAGGACGGGCAGACGCTCTATACCTCCAGTCTGATTTATGCGCTCCATCTCGCGGCGGACGCGGGCGTGGACGTCATCAATATGTCGCTGGGCGGCTATTCCCGCTCGGAGGCCGAGGCGGACGCGGTCGAGTACGCGCACAGACGCGGCTGTATCCTCGTCGCCGCGGCCGGCAACGAGGGCGGCGACGAGACCTATGCGGGCCGTTACTCCTATCCGGCGTCGTATGACCATGTGATCTCGGTCGGCGCGTACGGGCAGGACGGGCTGATCTGCGGCTTTTCGCAGCACAACGACGCGCTGGACGTCGTCGCGCCCGGCGAAGCGCTCACGCTCGTCGCCGCCGGTTCGGACGGCTATGTGACCGACGCGGGGACAAGCTTCGCCTGCGCCTATGTCTCGGCCGCCGCCGCCCTCTGCCGCGCCGTGCAGCCCGACGGGCAGTCCCTGGACGGCGACGAGCTGGCCAAGCTGCTCGAATACGCGCTCGGCAGCGCGCGCGACGATGATTACGGCCACGGGAAGCTCTCCCTGCCGGAGCTGCTCGCCGTTGCCGACGGGCCGGTGGCGCTCGGCGTCTCGGACGGCGCGACCTATTTCTCGAGCGTGACCATCACCTTCCGCCGCGGAACGGCGGTGCTGGACGGCGAGCCGATCGCGAGCGGCCACACGGTGTATAAGAGCGGCGCGCACAGTCTGACGCTGACGGCGGGCGGTAAGACGCGCACGATTGCCTTTACGATGGACACCGCAGCCCTCGGCTATACCTATAAGGAATACGACGGCTACGCCGCCATCACGTTCAGCCGCGGCACCGCCACGCTGGACGGCTTCCCTTACCTCTCGGGCGAGCCCATCACCGCCGACGGCAGCCATATCTTTCTTTTGACGGGTCCGAGCGGCAACAGCACCGAGTACCGATTCGAGACCGGCTTCTCGCTGCCCACCGTCCTCGGCGTGGCCGACGGCGGCGTGTACGACCACCCCGTGCAGCTTCGCCTTGCCGGGGCCGGCAGCGCCGTACTCGACGGTGCGGCGCTTGCGGGGGAGACCGTCGTCACCGCCGCCGGCACGCACACGCTCGTCCTCCGCTCGGCCGACGGCAAGCGCTCGGAGACGATTTCGTTCACGCTGAAGACGAGCGTCGCCGAAACCGATTTGAAATACACCGGTCTGCGCGCCATCCTCGACGAGACGCACGGGACGTTTCTGACGTATCTGGAGGGCGTGTCCAGCATCCGCATCCATTCTACCGGCGACCTCTCTGCGGTCAAGCGCTCCATCCTCCTCCCCGCGCCGGTCAAAACGTGGGCGCTGGAGGGCTCGTGGCTGCTGCTGTTCCATGAGGATTCGTATACCGTCCTCGACCGCGCCAAGCTGCTGTCCAAGCAGGAAGCCAAGGTCGGCACCTTCCCGCTCACCGCAGGGGTGGACGACGCCGTCGTGTACGGCGGGAAAATCTACTATCTTTCGCTCAACCGCCTGTTCTGCGCCGAGCTTTTGCAGGAGGGGGCGTCTGCGCTGCTGCTCGAAACCGGCAGTCGCGTCGATTGCCTGAGCGCCGACGCGAGTACGGGTATGCTCTATCTGTGCGATTCCCTGCGCTCCAAAACGCATATTTATACCTACGATACCGCCGCCGGAACGCCGGGTGAATGCCGGACGGCGCAGCCTGCCGCCGGCCGCGTGACCGCGCTCGACGGAAAGCTGTTTTTTGACAACGGCGTTTTCACGGCGGACGGCGAATGCCTGCGCATGCTGCGCGCGGGTAAGCTGCTGGCGGTCAGCGGGGAGTACCGTCTGTATACCGCCGGCGTCTTTGCGGCGGATAATACGATGGCCGGCGTTTACGGCCGCGGACTCGCGCAGGCGCTTGTCGGCAGCGAAGCGGTCTACCTCGTGTACGAGGACGGCCGCGTCGCCGCGTCGCCGCTGCAGAGCGGGGCGTCGCATTTCGGCAGCGCGCCGCCGACCGAGGCGGTGTTCGGCGGCCTGAATGAGAACAACGTTTATACCTACGCGGGCAGCTTCGTCAACGATGTCCGTCCCGCCGCGTTTGCTGCGGTGAACGATTCGTTTTATCTCCTGCTGGAAAACGACAACCGCCTCTACCGCTTCTCCGGCTCGGATTTTGAGCTTGTTGACGTGACCGCGCTGCATTTCATACCGTCGCTGCTGCGCAGCGACGGAAAGTCGCTCTATGTCGCCTTCGACGGCGCGGACCTGCTGTATGACGTATCCGCCGGCCGCTACTGGAGCCTGCCGGTGCCGCTGGACGATTTTCTCGTCGACGGCGGACAGGTTTATGGCATCAGCGGGGGCCGTGCCTGCACCTTCAGGCTGGGCGACGGCGCCGTCCGCTGGGTCGGCGGGGAGGGCGCGGTCCGGCTTGCGCTGGCCGAGGGGACGCTCTGCGTCTACGGCTCGGGCGAGCTGCTTGCGTATTCGACGGCCGATTTTGCGTGCACCGCACGCCGCCCGATGCAGTTGGAGACGCCGCTGGTCGCGTCCGGCGCGTTCGTGGCGGCCGGACACAAGGTCTACCGCGCGTCCGACCTCGCGCTGCAATTCGACTGCGGCAGCGGCGTGCTTGCGTGGCAGGGGGATTCGATCATCTGCGCCGCCGGACTCTATTCCGTGCGGGAGAAAAAGCTCGCCGCTTCGTATTCCATCGATTCGTCGTTCGTGCTCTTCACCGAGGGGCAGGACTTTTATGAGCTGTCCGGCGCCACCCTTTACAGCATCAGGAACCTGCACGGCGGCGAGGTGTCCGAAGCGCCGGTCATCGAAAGCCCCGCGACGGGCGGCGTGTACGCCGACCGGGTCGCCCTGCGCTACCACGGCGGTACGGGCTATCTGGACAGTAAAGCCACGCACAGCGGCGCGCTCGTTTCGGCGGGCGGCGCGCATACCCTGCTCGTCGTCGGCGCGTGGGGTCTTAGCGCGCGGGCCGACTTCACCGTCACGCCGGCGCTGACGCATATCACCATCCGCGGCGGCGATAAGGCCATCGAGCAGGGCGGCAGCGTCACGCTGTCCGCCGTCTACCATCCCGACGGCGCTTCGCCCGTGCCCGTCACCTTCACCAGCGACAGCGATTGCATAACCGTCACCACCGCCGGCCGCGTGACCGGCGTCTCGCCGGGACGCGCCGTGATCACCGCGCGCACCGCCGACGGGCGGCACACGGCGACCTGTTACATCGAGGTCAGCGAGAATATGCTCGTCCACAGCGGCGACTATACGGTGGATCGCGATACGGAGACCGTGCTCGTGCCCTGCGGCACGACGGCGGAGGCGCTGCTGCCGGCGTTCCGGAACTCCAACGGCACCGTGCGTCTGGAGGATGCCTCGGGCGCCGCCGTCGCGTCGGGTACGGTCGGCACCGGCATGCAGCTTCTGCTGGTCAACGGCTTCGGCGAGGAAACCGACCGCCTGACCGTCGTCGTTCCCGGCGACCTTGACGGCGACGGACTGCATACCGTCGGCGATTATGTGCAGACCATCCGCCTGCTCGAGCTGCCGGACGACTTCACCGCCGCGCAGCTTCTTGCCGCGGATTACAACGAAAACGGGCATGTTTCGGACAACGACCTGCGCGCCCTGCGGGACGAGCTGTTCCGCGGCGGCACCGACGGGCGCGTCGCCGAGAGCCGCGATTTTCTGGCGCTGCTGAACGTGCCGGAAATCTTCTATGTCGGCGATACGGTGACGGTTATGCTCGCCGCGTATCTGGGCGACGATTCGGCCGTGGACGGCATTCTGGCCGACGTGCGGTTCGACGCGCGGCAGCTTACGCTGCAAAGCGTCAGCCCGCTCAACTGTACGCTCGAGTCCGACCTCTCTCTCGCCGCGGAGGGCGAGGTTCGGCTGCTGTCGCACAGCAAGACGGGCGGCGGCACCGTGTTCGCGGTGCTTACCTTCAAGCTCGCAGACGATTTGGAGGAGGGCGAGCAGGTCGGACTGGTGCTGACCGGCGCCTCGGCGGCCTACGACGGCGTCTGCCGCCGTTCGCCCGAGCGCGGATACTCGCGCGAGGTGCGCAGGCCCACGGGCGACGAGTCGTTCGCGCTGCGCTTCCCCAACGCGCAAGTGGATTTCGACCCGGCGGTGCTTTCGTACGACGTGCTGCTGCCCGAGGATCAGCCGCAGCTGGAGATTGAGGCCGATTACGCGCAGGGCGAAAGCGTGTATATCGGGGAAACGACGGTCGAGCCGGGGCTTCGCCGCACAATTTCGGTCATTTATACCGATAAAAACGGCAATATGACCGTGTATACCTTCCGCGTGTGGCGCCGGACGGCCGCGCAGACCGATTCGTCGCTTGCGGGCATCTGGCTGCACGGCCTGCCGCTGAAGGGGTTCGACAAACGGACGACCGCATATGCGCTCACCGTCGGCGCGGAGATTGAATCGCTCGGCCTGACCGCCGAGCCGTCGTCCGACGAGGCGACGGTGGCCATCGACGCGCCCAAGACGCTGGCTTACGGCGAAAACGTTCTCCGCATCACCGTCACGGCCTATGACGGCAGCATCACCGTGTATACCCTGATCGTGGTCCGCACGCCGCCGGAGGAAGAGGAGAGCGGCGCGGAATCCGTCCCGCCCGCCGACTCGTCCGCAGCGGCGGAAAGCCGGACGGAGGAGCCGGCCGGCTTCGTCCTCTGGCCGGTGGTGACGGCGGCTGTCGTGATTGTTGTCGGCGCGGCCGTCCTCCTTCTGCTGCGCAGACGGCGCGCGAAAAAACGTACCGAGGAGGAATACGATTCGTAAGCCGCTGAACGTCGCAAAGCCTGAAAAGAACGCTTTTGCGGCTTTTCGATAAGCGCCGCGCCGCCCTGCTTCTGCATAGCCGATCGGGTCGGAAAAACCGGCTCCGTCTGTGGACGGAGCCGGTTTTGGGTTTTATTGCCTCTGCGGACGGCCGGTTTTGGATTTTATTGCCGCCTGTCAAATGTATCGAAGCTGTGTGCGGAGGTACAGACAGAGCGTGTCGGCCAGCGCGCGGTCGGGCTTCTGCCACTCATGCTGCGGAAACTGCGGACAGAGCGCATGTGACGTGCCGTTTGCCTGTACGGTGACAGTAAAACGCGCGTTCTTGCCGCTCTTCGTACACCCGCCGCATCCGCTGCAGGGGCGGCAGATGCGCAGGAACAGCGCTTGCAGCGCCGGGTCGAGGCGTTCAAAATCCTCCAGCATCGCTTTTTCGCCGACACCGGACAGCAGTCCGAAACGCCAAAGCTCTTTTTTACGGTTGTTGAAGGTGATTTTGAAGCCGGTGTTCTGCTCACTCGTCAAATAGACGATGTCGTAACCGATCGCCGTGCCGGAGAAACAGGCGCGCAGTTCGACACGGCAGCCTTCGGCGCGCAGCCGCGCGTCCAGCTCGGGCAGAAGCCCGTCCAGCCCGCAGATCGCATCGATGCGAGGCGGCAGGTCGGAAAAACCGCCGTCGAACGAGCAGCGCGCGAAGTCGAACAGGCTGCGTTCGCCCAGTTCCCGGAACGCAGCGGCGACCTCTGCCGTGCCGAATGCGAGCGTCACGCTCTCCCGATTTGCCGAAACGGGAATGCCCGCCTGCGCCAACGCCGGCGCATAGGCAGGCTTGTACGCGGCTTTGCGGTCTTTCAGTACCGTTTTCGGAATACGCAGCGCACCGCCGTCCGGCTCGCCCGCCTGTGCGGCGGCATAGAGAAAGCGGTAAAACCCGTTCAGCTTGGCGTAAACGTCGAAATACAGCTTGTTCAATTCCGGCCGCTGGTTGTTGCAGACATACCAGTCGTAGGCTTCGTCGGGTGCGACGGGCAGACCCGCCAGCGACGGCTCCGCATATAGTGCGTCCAGCAGGGCTTCCAGCTTCGTGTGCAGCGCGCGCTGCGCATCCGTGCCGCCGACGGGCGTCAGTGCAGCGCGCAGACCGTAGACGGCGCGCTGCGCGATGCTTTCAAAGTGTGCGGGAAGGGAAACGGTCATAAAGGAATCTCCGATCTTTTTTGCTAAGGATAGCAAAAAAGCCGGGCTTTGTCAAGTGCGTTCGTAGGCCACGGTGCAGCAGACCCGCTTCTGTTCGTCCGTGAGGGACGGCAGTCCGGCGAGGTAAAGCATCGCGTTCGGCTCGTAGAAGCGCGAAAGCAGGAATTCGCGTTCGCCGCCGGCGACCGACGCGGGCAGCAGACCGTTGACGAAGGCGCGGTGCGCGCCGGCCGGGTCGTCGCCTGCGGCCGCCTCGACGGCGGGCAGAAGTTCGTTTTTCAGCAGCGTCAGGAGTGTCTCGTGCTCGGCGGCCGTGAAATAGGGCACGGCCAGCCTCGGCCGTCCGTCCTCGACGACCGCGTAGCCGTCGGCGGCAAGCTCGGCGATCATCTCCCGCTCGTATTCGTTCGGGGTCAACTTCTCGCGGCAGATCTCGTGCAGCCGCCGCAGCGCGCGGACGCGTCCGGCGGTGCAGAACGCACGGTCGGCCGTCGCCGCGGGCGGGTCGAACTGCTGGACGGTCGTCTTGCCGTCGCCGCTGTGCTTGCCTGCCATCCCGCCCGCGCAGCGGAGATACGCGCGTTCCTCCGGCGTGAGCGTGCAGCGGCGAAGCACCTCCTCGTCGGTCCAGCTTGCCAGCACCCAATGGCGGCTGCCGTCTCCGCGGACCGGCGGCTCGGCGCTCGCAAAATTGGCGATTCCGTTCATAAACGTGTGCGCGGCGATGGCGGCGACGTCCCAGAGCAGCAGCGCTTCGTCCAGACCGCTGCCCTCGAACCCGATTTCGCGCACCTGCGGCAGCACCTTGCGCGCCGCCTTGCCGAGCGCTTCCGCGGCGGGCGCAAGCAGCTTGCGCTCAAACGCTTTCAACTTGGTGATAAACGGCGCGTCGGCGATGAAAAAGGTCGTGCGGTATTTGCCGCCCGCGCTTTGCAGATAGCCCGCCTGTACCAGCGCCGGCAGCCTGGACTCGATGAACGCGGCTGCCGTGCCCAGCCGCGCGGCAATCTCCTCGACGCGCTTCGGACTGTCGGCGCAGGCGATGCAGATGTTCTGTGTGAGCAGGTCGTGCCTGAGTCCGCTCATCTCCGGGTCGTTCCCGTTGCCGCAGATGTACACCTGCAGGCGGATCGGTTCAAAAACCGTGTCTTTCATGTCCATTCGCTCCTTCAATCGATGTCTGGCCTCGCCCAAATGCCAGCGCAGCGTGCTTTCGGGGACGCCGAGCCGCGCGGCGATCTCGCGAGAACTTTTGTGCTCGTAATAAAACAGCACAATTGCTTCGCGGCGCAGCCGGCAGAGCCGCATCACCTCGCGTCTCAGCTTCCGCAAATCCTCGCCAAGCAGAAACGCTTCCTCCGGCGTCCTGCCGTCGTCGGGCCGCTCGGGGAGCGCATCGTAGTCTACGCACGTCCAGTATCGCGCTTCTTTGCGCTGCCGGGTGTAGTAGGTGTTCAGGCAGATGCGGTAGATATAGCCGTCCATATCCGCAATCGCCTTCTTCTCCCACGGCACTTCGCAGAGTTTGGCCAGAATGGACTGCGACAGATCCTCGGCCTCCTGCCGGTTCTGCGATTTTTGACAGGCGAAGCCGAAAATCTTTTTTGCGTAGCGTTCGATGAGCGCGTCCCGTTCCATAAGCGCTCGCCTCCTTTGGGATTGGTCTCGATATACAAATCGCGGAAACGGCGAATTTGTTGGTACGCTTTCAAAAAAATTTCCGCCCGAAAAAACAAGGGCCGGACGCATTCGCAGGGAAGCGCGTCCGGCCGGAAAGGTCAGCCCTGTATGTCCGTGACGGCGCCGATGAGAATCGGCAGTCCCGTGGCGTTGTCGAGAATCATATAGACGAACGGGCGGTCGAGCGTGACGGCCGGCGGATCGCCGAAGCCGAAGTTCATCATCTCCACAGTGGTGGCGGCGCCGGCTTTCGTACCCGTCCGATCGATGCGGATAAAGGTTTGATGCTTCGCCGTTCCGATATACAGATTTCCCTCGTCGGAAACGGCCATAGCCGTGAAGTCCGCCTGCATTTCGTCGAACGCGCGCCGTATGCCGAGCGTCTCGAGCATAGCGTTCAGTTCCAGCTCGTAAGCGCAGTCGAACTGGGGGATCGCCGCTTCCACCGAAATGGGCTTCGCGTCGGCAAGCGTTTGCAGCAGCTTCTCGCCGGTGAGCGCGTCGATGTAATCGTACAGTTCCACGCCCTCGTTGGGCAGCAGCGCCGCGAAGCTGTATTTGCCGCCCTTGTAGTCCTTGACAAAGCCCGTGGCGGAGCCGTCGTTCAGGTACCGGCTTTCGGTCGAGTGCATCAGCTCCGCGCGCCGCCGTTCGCCCGAGAGGGCGGTGAAGGTGCCGCTGCGGACGTCCGCCGCCTTGTATCCGGCCTCCCATTCGGCGTCAAAGGAGAGCGTGTTGATGAGATAGAGCCTCGCTTCGTCGGGAAGCTCCTCCAGAACGCGGTCGATGCTCCCGTCGGTTTTCTGCCGGACCCATTCGTTGATGTCCCGCAGCGTCTGCCCGTCGAAGGCGGCCTTGTAGATCTGCGCGCCGTAGTAGTCGGCGTTGGTCTGCAGGAAATCCTTCTCCACGCGCAGTGTGGGCGTATCGCGAAGCCAGATCGAGTTGGCGAGCGCGAGCTTGTATCCCTCTCCGGACGGGAGCGCGTCCGTGTAGGCCGAAAGGTACTCGTTGAGCGTGCCGAGCGGAATGCCGCCGCCGAGCAGCGCTTCCATCTCGCAGCGGGTTTCGCCCGCGGCGCCGTTGGCGGTCATCGTCAGCGCAAGCTGGATCGAAAGCGGGGAGATGAGCACGTTTTCGCCGCGGCTTTCCGCCGCTGCGGCGCGGAACAGCTTGGCCGACAGGTCGGCCTGCGCGCCGAGGAACCTATCGTCGGCGGGTTTGCCGGTCCCCGGCGCGGCAGTGATCCCCTCCATCAGATTGACGGCCTGTATCTGCGAGGCGCAGCCGGCGCATCCGGCGGCGAGCAGGCAGAGCAGGAGCAGGGCGGCAATGGCTTTTGCTTTCACTTTCGGTACCTCCTTCGTATTCGTCGTCTGTATTCGGTCAGCCGGCGTCGGGCAGGCCGAGCGCCGAGCGCAGGGCGGCGAGCCGTGAAGCGCTCAAGCGCCGTATGCGGCCGGTCGCCGTGTCCGGCAAAATCGTCGGTCGGCAGACAGGCGGCCGTGCCGCCGTCCGCTTTCGTCAGGCGCAGCCAACAGCGTTCGGATGCCTTTACTTTGCTTGCAGCGTTGGGATACCGTTCGTCGGATATGCCGCCGTTTTCGTTTACGAGCAATATGAGCAGGCAGACGGTACGGACGGCGGCGTGGTCGGCGGAAACCGTATGACGGCGCTCCTGTCCGTCCCGCTCCATCAACCCTTCCGCGTTTTGAGCCCGGCAAAGCCGGCGCTACGCGGTGATTGTCATCGCCAGCGACGGCGCGCCGACGCCGCCGAGGTTGTAGAAATCCACGACGGTTTTGGAAAACGCTTCTGCTTTGATCGCGCAGGGCTGCTCCCGCACGCCGTAAGCGGGATTGACGTACAGCACGATGCGATCGACGCTGGGAAAGAGCAGGAATTTGGACAGCAGCGTCTGCACGCGCGCCATGCGGTAGGCAAAGTCCTCGTTGCGCGCCACCTTGTAGGCGGGCAGCTCCTCGCCGTCGCCGCTGGGACGGAACAGATAGGCCGCGTTTTCGTCCAGCGGCGAGTCGGTCAGCTCAAAGCAGAGCCGCCGCTCGATGCGCTGCAGCTCACAGCGCTTCTTGGCTTCCTCCGATATGTTCTGCTGGATGTTGATGCCGATGCGCGCGTCGTTGGCCGCCCGCTGCATGGCGAAGGCCAATTCCTCCATATAGCCGTAAGACGTTTCCCGCGGGTCGTAATAGATTTTGCCGTATGCACAATAGGGCATCGCTCGACTCCTTCTTCCTTTTTCTTTTCATTTTAGCACGGAATATATAGGATGTCAATGCAAATTTCAAATTGTTCACATATGCGGTCATCCGAGCGGTTACAGGTCGATCGGACGGCCCTCCTCGGCGGAGCGGTAGATGGCGAGGATGAGATCGACGGGCTTCCGGCCCTCGTAGACGTCGATGGCCGGACGGGCGCCGGTTTTGACCGCGCGGATCATATCCGCAAGCTGCCGCGTGTGGCCGTCGAGCGAGATGGCCGTCGGCGTGGAGGCCGAGCTGAAGGCGGCGGGCTGGACGACGATGTCCTCGTGGCTGCCGGAATAGATGTCCCACTTCGCAATCGAATTCTCCTCCAGCGCAATCGAGCCGCGCTCGCCGTTGATTTCCAGCCGGCGCGGATAACCGGGATAGACCGAGGTCGTCGCCTGAATCACGCCGATGGCGCCGCTTGCAAAATCGACGACCGCGCTGAGCGTGTCCTCCACCTCGATTTTGCGGGCGAGCGTCTTGGCGCGCGCGTATACGCGCTTGACCGGTCCGGCCAGATAGAGCAGCAGGTCGACGCCGTGGATGCCCTGATTCATCAGCGCGCCGCCGCCGTCCAGCCGCTTCGTGCCGCGCCAGCTTCCGCTGTCGTAATACTCCTGCGAGCGGAAATATTTCATATAAATGTCCGCCGTGACGATGCGGCCGAGCAGCCCCTCCTCGACGGCGTTCTTCGTGCGGATCACGCTGCGCGAGAAGCGCGACTGCGCAATCGAGGTCAGCATCACGCCGTTGGCCTCGCAGCAGCGCACGATGGCGTCGAGCTGCTCGGTCGTGATGGCCATCGGCTTTTCGACCACGATGTGCTTGCCCGCCTCCGCCGCCTGCTTGACCACGTCCGCATGATAGCCGCTCGGCGTGCAGATGCAGACGACGTCGACCGCTTTGTCCGCCAGCAGCGCCGCCACGTCGGGATAGGCGCGGATGCGGTGCCGGTTGGCGAACTTCTCCGCCGCGTCGTAGTTCACGTCCGCCACGCCGACGATCTCCGCGTCGGCGGACAGCTCGAACAGCGCGTTGGCGTGGAAATCGGCGATTACGCCGCAGCCGATGATGCCGAAGCCGAGTTTGCTCCCGTTGTCTGCCACAAAAACATCCCCTAAAAATCAATTCTTATATCCGTGCTATTTTATAATTCGTAAGCCCCGGAGTTTTTCGCGCCCGCGGCGCGGAAAACTTGAATAGCCGCCGCACAGACTCGGACTTTATCTTACTCTGTGCGGCTATTATACCACATCGGCGCAAAAAAAGCAATCGCTCTTCGAAAATGCTCTTGACGGGAATGCGGATTTGTAGTATTATAGTAATAAAGGAAATCAAGCCGCGCTTCAGGCGTCTGCCCCGCGGTTTTGTGACAAATCGAATCAGCGAGAAAGGTTTGAGTATTGAATGAGCAGAGTGTATAATTTTTCGGCCGGTCCGTCGATGCTGCCGTTGCCTGTGCTTGAGAAAGCCACTTCGGAGATGACCGATTACCGGGGCAGCGGGATGTCCGTGATGGAGATGTCGCACCGCACGCCCGTGTATGAGGAGATCATCCATACGGCGGAGGCGAACCTGCGCAAGCTGATGAGCATTCCGGATAACTATAAGGTGCTGTTCCTGCAGGGCGGCGCGACCACGCAGTTCTCGGCGGTGCCGCTGAACCTGATGAACAAAAACCGCAAGGCCGACTACATCGTCTCCGGCCAGTTCTCGAAGAAGGCCGCCGACGAGGCCGCGCGCTACGGCGAGGTGACGGTGCTGGCCTCCAGCAAGGACCGCAACTTTACATATGTGCCTTACGTCGACAGCTTCTCGCCGGACGCGGATTATGTCCACATCTGCCACAACAACACCATTTTCGGCACGACCTATAACTACGTCCCCGCCACCGGCGACATCCCGCTGGTCGCGGATATGTCCTCGAGCATCATCTCCTGCCCGGTCAACGTGCGCGACTACGCGCTCATCTACGCCGGCGCGCAGAAGAATATGGGCCCCTCCGGCTTGACCGTCGTCATCGTCCGCGAGGACCTCATCGGCAACGCCCGTCCCGAAACGCCGGTGATGCTCAACTATAAGACGCAGGCGGACAACGAGTCGATGTATAACACGCCGCCCTGCTACGCCATCTATATCGCCGGTCTGGTCTACGAGTGGGCGCTGTCCCTCGGCGGACTGGAGGAGATGGAGAAGCGCAACCGCAAAAAGGCCGCCGTCCTCTACGATTATCTGGACAGCTCGGCGCTCTTCAAGCCCACTGCGGAGAAGGCTTTCCGCTCGATGATGAACGTCTGCTTCGTCACCGGCGACGCGGAGCTGGATAAGAAGTTCTGCGCCGAGGCGGGCAAGGCCGGCTTTGTCAACATCAAGGGGCACCGCTCGGTCGGCGGCATGCGCGCCTCGATTTACAACGCGATGCCGTTGGAGGGCGTGGAGAAGCTGGTCGACTTTATGAAAAAATTTGAAAGCGAGAATCGGTAATCATGACGGAAATCAAGCTGCTGAATAAAATCGGCAAGGCCGGCGTAGACCGCTTCGACGGCGCGAAGTACACCCTCTCCGAGGACGCGGCGGCGCCCGCCGGCATCCTCGTCCGCTCGGCCGCGATGCACGAGATGGCGTTCGGCCCCGAGCTGCTGGCCATCGCGCGCGCGGGCGCGGGCGTCAACAACATCCCGCTTGACCGTTGCAGCGAGCAGGGCATCGTCGTGTTCAACACCCCGGGCGCCAACGCCAACGGCGTCAAGGAACTGGCGCTGGCCGCGCTGCTGCTTTCCTCCCGGAAAATCGACGCCGGCATCGCTTGGGCAAAAACGCTCAAGGGGCAGGAGGGCGTCGAAAAGCTCGTCGAAAAGGGCAAAAGCGCCTTCGTCGGCCCCGAGCTGCTCGGCAAGACGCTGGGCGTCATCGGCTTGGGCGCCATCGGCGGCCTCGTCGCCAACGCCGCCGTCGGGCTGGGGATGCAGGTGGTCGGCTGCGACCCGTTCATCACCGTCAACGCCGCATGGAGTCTGTCGCGCGCCGTCCGCAAGGCGGATAACTACGACGAAATCTATGCCGACGCCGACTATATCACGATTCACGTCCCCTCCACCCCCGACACAAAGGGAATGATCAACGCCGAAACCATCGCCAAGATGAAGGACGGCGTGCGCATCATCAACCTTGCCCGCGGGGACTTGGTGGACAACGCCGCGGTCAAGGCCGCGCTCGCGTCCGGCAAGGTCGCCTGCTATGTGACGGACTTCCCGTCCGACGAGCTGCTGGACGTCGAAGGCGTCATCGCCATCCCGCACCTCGGCGCTTCCACGCCCGAAAGCGAGGAGAACTGCGCGTCGATGGCGGCGGCGCAGCTCATCGATTATCTGGAAAACGGCAACATCAAAAACAGCGTCAACTATCCGGCCACCTATATGGCGCGCTCGGCGGCCAACCGCATCGTCGTCCTGCACGAAAACGTGCCGACGATGCTCGCGCAGGTGCTTACCGTGCTCTCGAACGACAACATCAACATCGAGAATATGGTCTCCTGCTCGAAGGGCAATAACGCCTGCTCGCTGTTCGATACCGACGCGAAGGTCAGCGAGAAGGCCGCGGCGGACATCCGCGCCATTCAGGGCGTGCGCCGCATCACCGTCATCGAGGGCTGATCGCCTCCGGCGTCCGCCCGCAAAAAATCCCGCAGACATTTCCGTGATGTTCTTAACGGAGAATTGGTGGGTGGTATGTAACCGGAAGGTGTAAAACCTTCCGGTTACTGCTTTTTATGCAGTCTTTGCTGTGGGTTGTGCGAAGACTTCAAGGGCAGGGACGCCGTCTTGTTCGGGTAGTCGGTAGGTGTAGCGGATAATGATGGAATTGCCTGCTGTTTGAGAGTATTTCTCGATCTTTTCGTAAACCTCTATTCTGCGGATGAATACTCGCAATAATTCCGGTGTCAGCTTTGGCATTTCCACATATTTCTTTGCCTTGCGGATGAATTCCTGAATGCACTTTTCTCGCATATCCAGCTCGCTGATACGCTCAGCAAGCTTTTTTAGTTCCTGCCGTTTTTTTTGCCTGCTCCTGCTCATATCCGTTTGCCATTGAGTCGTAGCGTTCGGGTGTGATTCTTCCCGACACTCTGTCCTCATACAAGCACCGGATGATGTTGCCCAGGTCTTGGATTCGCTTTTCAAGCTGCTCCTTTTGTATCTTAGCATTGCGGTAGAACCTTTCCGCTTCTTCCTCTCCGTTCTGTGTTGCGATTGCATAGAACTCATCGGGGTTGTCTCTTGCGAAGGCGGTTACGGTTCGGAGGTTGTGCAGTACGATGGTATCCAGAACGCTCTCTCGGATATAGTGGGCGGTGCAGTCGGTCGTTCTTCTTTGGAATCCTCCGCATTGGAAGTTGTTGTTTTCCGGCTTGACGGTTTTCCCTCGGTGAAGGTATAACCGTTTTCCGCATTCACCGCAGAAGAGGAATCCTGCATACTTGTCTATCTCACCTTGCTTGTCGGGGCGTTTCCGTCCGGCGAAGTGCCGTTGTACGATCTCAAAGGTCTTGCGGTCGATAATTGCTTCGTGGGTGTCCTTGAATATGAGGATGTTTTCGGGATCGTTCTTCAGCCTTTTCTTCAGCTTGTTGGACTTGGAATAGGTCTTGAAGTTTACGGTATCTCCCACATATTCCTGATTGGACAGCATCTTGCGGACGGTGTTCTGTGCCCAATGATAAGGTCTGCTCAAATCGGGATTGCCGGATTTGTTACCGCTTTTCTTAAAGGCATAAACACTTGGGCAGGTGATCTTCTCGGCAGATAGCCTGTCGCAGATCTTTACGATGCCGATTCCTTGGGCGTACATCTCAAAGATCCGTTTGACGACAGGCGCGGTTTCGGGATCGGGGATATACTGTTTCGGGTTATCGGGGTCTTTCATATATCCGTATGGAACGGTAGTTCCGACCCGTTCTCCACGCTCTCCTTTGGCTCGCTGTACGGCTCTGATCTTACGGCTTGTATCACGGGCGTAAAAATCGTTGAAATGGTTTTTTATGCCGGAGAAGTCGCTGACACCGTTTGCACTGTCCACACCATCGTTGACGGCGATGAACCGAACGTCGTATTGAGGGAAGGTGATCTCCATCAACATTCCCGTTTGCAGATAATCTCTGCCGAGACGGGATTGGTCTTTCACAATCACGATTCCTACCTTGCTGTGTTCGATATCATTTATCATCCGCTTAAAATCGGGACGGTTGAAATTTGCTCCCGAGTATCCGTCATCCACATAGAAGTGAATGTTCGGGAAACGGTGCTGTTCTGCGTACTGCTGTAATATTAACTTTTGATTTTTGATACTGTTGGATTCGCCTTGCAGATCGTCCTCTTGGGACAGGCGGCAGTATATGGCTGTTATTAAATTTTTGCTTTCGGTTGATTTCATTACACGTTTCCTTTCCGAGCCGAGTGCGGCTCTTTCAATCAAACCGAATAGGATACGGCAACAACATATCACGATTCGGTCGAGTAGTCCAGCGACTTTGCTGAAACAGTTTTGTTAACTTCTTCGACCGGTGATAAGGTATTTCAGTTTGTCCTTTGCTTCTTCCGTTACACCATCGACATGGAAACAAGCCATTACGGGATATTGCTTTCCGTCCACCGTCAGCACATAACCTATACCGATATGCTGTTCTTCTCCTAATTCTTTCTGTATTTTCAAATATTTCTCTCTGCGCTTTTTCAGTAATTCATAATCCATGATTCTTTCTCCTTTCTTGTTACAACCCCGATCACAGCGCCTACGTTTTTCCCTTAAACACGGCACTTTCGGGGATCTGTGGCACCGTATACTGGCACAAGTCCTTATTTACGACGCCTAACTTTTTCGGCATCCAAAATCCCGAAAACCCTTGTGCGGTCGGCGTTGCCGCCCGCTGTGAACCGAGTTGAGGGGCGTTTGCGACCCCGACTCTTTCTCCTGCTTGATTTTCAACCCATCGAAAATGCCTGAAAACTGCCTTGTTGCGTTCCAAAATCCGCCTGCCCAACCTCGCTCTCAAATCGCCCCCAAATGGGCGGTTTTCTTTTCGGTCGGGTTGTTTCCCATCCTCTGCGTTCCTCGGCACACAGGCGTTCTGTGGGCATTGTCTATTCTCTTTTTTCTGTTGTGGTAGTTCCTGAGTTTTGTTCTATGAGTTTTCTTCTTGATAGGAAATTCTGACACTACCCCAAAGAAAAATTTACTCTACTCCAAAAAGTTTGCCACATAGTAGAGGTTGCTTGTCCTCGTTCCGTCCTCACGGTGCAGCTGAACCTTTCTCACCAGACCGAGGGACGAGAGATTCTCGATAGCAGAGTCTACTGTTTTCCTATCCATACCGGACTCCTTTGCGATGACTCTCCGCGAAGGAAAGCAGGAGCCGTCCTTGCTGTTGCTGTGCCGGAGCAGACAGCAATACACGGCGAAGTCTCTCAGCTTTAGCTCTAAATCAAAGATGCGGTTGGGAACCATAAAGAAATTCTTGTGCTGCATCTGATCCTCCTTTCGCTTGTTTTGATTCTAACTTTTGATACAATCATCTGCATTCCACCTTTCGATCTTGTATGTAATTAAGGCGAGTGAAAAACAAAAAGACTCGCACTTACATCGAGACGAAACACAAACAGGCGAACAAAATTGTCCGCTTCAATGTTCCGTGCCTATGTAAATGCGAGTCTTAAAACTCTGAAAAAATATGTAGCACTTAATATTTAGTTTTTATCCCGACCTCTGTTGGTGTGTTTATTATACCATACGCAGGAAACTTTTGTCAAGATGGGGTGAATAAGTTGGGTGGGATGTGGGTGTAGGTTTGTCAATGATGTGTTACGATATCACTTGTCGAAACACTTCTACGCAAACTGCATAGAAGTTATGTGCCGTTGACTATCATCGTAAAATAATTGCAAATATTTTCGAAATGTCTTTGTCAGTGTATTGACTTTCATCGTAATTAAGAATATAGTATTATCGAGTAATTTCAAAATGAGGTGAGTGCATGGATTATATAACCGAACTTACCGCCATTGCTTCGGAACACGGCGGTATCATAGAAGCTAAAGTCGCAGCACAGCGCGGTATCTCCAAAGCTATGCTCTACAAGCTGTGCAAGGAAGATAAAATTCACAGAATCGTAAAAGGGCAGTATATCCTTCCCGACGATATGCAGGACGAACTGCTGTCCATCAGCAAGCGTTCCGATAAAATTATTTTTTCTCACGAAACGGCATTGTTCCTGCACGGGATTTCCGACAGAACACCCTTTGAACATACCGTCACGGCTCCATCCGGTTGCATTCCGTCTGCCACAATTAAATCCGAGTGCAAGGTGTATTACATCAAGCCGGAATTGTTTGAGCTTGGGAAAACAATGCTGAAAACGCCTGCGGGCAACGTAGTGCAAGCCTACGATTTAGAGCGCACGATTTGCGATGTTATCCGTAGCCGCAATAAATTGGGAACAGAAACATTCTTAGCCGCCCTCAAAACGTACGCGGCAAGCCCGAAGAAGAATCTGAACAAGTTAAACACCTACGCAAAGCAAATGCGCGTAGAAAAGGTGTTGCGTCAGTATTTGGAGGTGCTCCTGTGAGTAAAGCAATGAGCCTTAAGGCGAAGATCCGTAATATCGCAAAACAGAAAAACATTCCCGCCCAGGTAATCCTGCAGAACTATATGTTCGAGCGCCTGCTCGTCCGTCTTTCCGTTTCCGAATACAAAGAAAAGTTTGTGCTGAAGGGCGGTATGCTCGTTGCTGCTATTGTCGGTCTCGATAATCGTGCAACGATGGATATGGACACCACGTTAAAAAATCTTCCGCTTACACCGGAAGCCGTTCGCAGTGCGTTGGAAGAGATTTGTGATATTCCATTCGACGATGGCGTGGTGTTTGAGGTCGGCACAATCTCTCCCATCCGAGAGGATGATATTTACGGCGGCTACCGTGTGATGATGAACGCCAAGTTTGATACCTTGCTCACACCGCTGAGCATTGACGTTTCCACGGGCGACGCTATCACACCCCATGCAATCCCGTATCAGTTCTCGGAAATCTTTGACGATGAGAAATCCTACGAGCTGTGGGCGTACAACATCGAAACCGTTATGGCGGAAAAGGTGGAAACCATCCTCCGCCGCGGCGTGTTCAACACCCGTCCCAGAGATTTTTACGATGCTTATATTCTTGCGACAACGCAGAAATTTGATAAAGCGGTGTTTTCCGAAGCCTTGACCGCAACGGCGACACACAGAGGCACAGCCGAGCAGATCGCCGATGTACCGGGGATTCTGCATAACATCGAAACCAGCGCAGAACTCAAAACCATGTGGGACAAGTACCGCAAGCAGTTTGCCTATGCTGGAAAGATTAAGTATGAGCAGATTGTGGATGTGCTGAAAACGTTAGTGGAGTAATTCTACTCGTTGATCCAACTTGAAACAAAGATATATGTCCGTATTCCTCTATAGTAATGCGGCGAGTTAGTTGATTTGGTTGGAATTGGAATATCAAAATATAAAAACATAGAATTCTTAGTAGAGGAGAAATCAATATGGCTGCATTAAAGAACTAAACCCCATCTATTACTACGATCATGTCTATACCTGATGGTAAAATTCTGGATTTCCTGACTAAAAGATTTGTAAACGACACTCCCGAGGAATATGTTAGACAAAACATCGAAAAAGCCCTTGTCCGCCAGTATAAGTATCCGATCGACAGCTGTAAACCAGAGGTATCGATTAAAGTTGGGTCAGCAAGCAAGCGGGTTGATGTAGTAGTTTTCGAGCAAAATAAACCGCACAAGCAAGAAAATGCATACATTCTCATAGAAACAAAGAAGGCAAAGACCAATCCGCACGGAAAAAAGATGGTATCGAGCAGCTTAAAGTTTATATGGCTGCTTGTCTGAATGCCAAATTCGGGCTCTGGACAAACGGAGATGAACGGTATTGCATTGTCAAACGAGAAAAGGACGGGGGATTTGTATATGATGAAATCCCTGAAATTCCTTCGTTTGGACAAACAGAGGCAGAAATCTATAGATCGGAACGAAAGAACCTCCAGATAGCAACTGCAGATAATCTGTTGTTTGCATTTCGTCGTTGCCACAATTACATAGCTGGAAATGCCGGCATGCACAAAGATGATGCCTTCTGGGAATTACTTAAAGTCATTTTCTCCAAAATCGAAGATGAACGATCTGGAACCATCAATTTCTATGTGACCCCATCCGAATTGAAAGACAAGACGAAAGCAAATGCGACAAAGACAAGAATCCAAAAACTGTTCCAAACTCGCGTTGTTGCTAAGTACCCTAAAATCTTTAATAGCGATGAGACACGTACAATCGAATTGTCAGCTGATGTTTTGGCCTATGTTGTATCACAACTTCAGGGGTACTCTTTGTTGGCATCGCCTGTGGATGTAAAAGGTATTGCTTATGAAGAAATTGTTGGATCTAACCTCCGGTGGAGATAGGGGAGAATTTTTCACGCCAAGAAATGCGTGTAAAATGGCTGTGGAGATGCTTGACCCTCAACCCGACCAACGTGTGATTGATCCCGCATGCGGCACTGGCGGTTTTTTGATTACCGCAATGAATCATGCCCTGAAAGTTCTTAGAGCGCAAGAATCTACCTTGTGGAATGATCCGGATAATCCTACTTCATATGAAATGGAAGAACTATACCGAAAGCGTGCAGAATATCTTTCTACATGTGTCCACGGTATGGATCTTAACCCGGCATTGGTTAGAGCCGCAAAAATGAACATGGTTATGAATAACGACGGCGCAGGAGGATTATTTAGAGAAAATAGTTTGGCAAATCCTTACACTTGGAAACCTGAATCCGCCACCGCTGTTCAATTAGGGAGCTTTGACCTGATTTTTACTAATCCTCCTTTCGGAGCCAATATTTTAATTGACGATGTAAACATTCTGTCACAATATGAATTGGCCGCAGTCTGGGATTCTGATGAAAAGGGAAATCTCTCAATCCGAAAAGACAAAAATGGCGAAGTTGTTCTTCAAACAAACCAACCTCCGGAAATTCTGTTCATTGAACGTTGCGTACAGCTCTTAAAGCCTGGAACCGGAAAAATGGCAATGGTAATTCCAAACGGTATCCTAAACAATCCTTCTCTTGAATATGTTCGTTCGTGGTTGTTAACCAACACTCAGCTTATCGCAGTTGTTGATATGCAACGAGATCTGTTCCAACCCGAAAATGACACCCAGACATCAATGGTCCTTATCAGAAGATTTAGCAAAGAAGAGAAGGTGTTGGCTGAAAGCGGAAACATAGACTACCCTGTGTTTATGGCTGTTGCGGAAAAGATCGGGCACGACAAGCGCGGTGCCACTATTTACAAGCGAGATGCTGAAGGGAATGAAATCCTTTCCGATGTTAGTAATCAGGAAGAAGCAATTGATCCTATTACTGGAAAAACTGTTGTTTATTCTGCTGGAACAAAAGACAGAGTAGTCGATGATGAAATGCCTGATGTTGTAACAGCTTTCAAGAAATGGCAGGAAGAATTGTTATGAAAATATCAACAGTACACAGAGCCGAACTTTCTAATCGCTGTCGTATTGACTCATCTTACTATCTTTCAGAAGGAAATATTGCAACCAGATTAGTAGAAGCTGCAATAAGAAGATCTCCCAGACACATACATTTGGGAGATAAAGAGATGGTAACTGTATGGCAACCAAATAGAAATATCTTAGTATATGCCGGTGATGGCGAAGAATCTGTGCCGTATTTGCAACCGTATGATATTCTGGAATTCCTTCCGGAACCACGAGCACAACTATCAAGCCACAAGAACCCGGTTGATCAACTTAAAGTTCCTTCTGGCACCATACTTCAGACATGTTCTGGCAGAAACCTGGGGCCTCTTGTTATATCGGATCAATATCTAGAATCATTTGTCTTCGGAAGCGACCTGATGAGAATTACGATTGATGACTCCGATACGAGATTCTATGTATATACTTTTTTGAGCACTTGGGTCGGACAAGCATTGTTACATTCAAGTAAAACGGGATCTGTAATCGATCACCTGAGTGCAGATGATATCCGAGATTTGCGCATTCCCATTTATGGCGAAAAAGTATTCAAAGACGTCTCTGCGCTTATGAAGAAGTCCTATGAATTGTATTCACAAGCGCGTATGGAGTTAGTCCGCTGTAAAAATGAATATTGCGCAACGATTGACTCCTACAAAGCAACCTCTCCCCTTCGCAACGGCTGGAATGTATCGTTCAGGAGTATATTCAATGGAAATGGGACTCGCATAGATGCTGCATATTATGATTGGACTACTCGCGATGCCATCGAAAAACTCCGAACCGTTGGCGGAGTCCAATTATCTACAGTAGCAAAAACTCACAAACCTGGAGGTCGGAACAAAACAAACTACGTAGAAAAAGAGCATGGTTTTCCCATCCTCTCAGGGCGTCAGTTGCTTCAAAATCAAGCTGTAGGACTAAAATATTTGCCCAAATCTTCTTCTGAAAAATACAGCAGTTTCAGATTGCATAAAAATTGGATCGCATATCCTGCTGATGGCCGTGTAGAAGGGCGATTAGGTACACCTGTGATAATAACCGAAAACAGGGACGGTTGGTTTGCAAGCGGGCATGTTGGACGTATAGAGGCCAATCCCGATATCCATCCAGGATATCTCTACCTTGCATTCTCACACCCAATTGTCCAGGCCCAGCTTTCTGCGGTTGCCTGCGGTTCTGTTGTGGATGCGGTCTATCCAGAGGATGTTGAAAAGTTTATTCTCCCTCCGCAAGTAGAATTTGATTACGACAGGGTTACTACTGCGTGGGAAATGATATCCGAGGCAGATTCTCTAAAAACTGAAGCCTGTCAATTGCTTCTACAGCAGATGGAACAATAAATTAGGCTCATTGGATAAGTCAACGTAAAAGACAGCATAGCCATCATAGACTATGCTGTCTTTCATTGTTATCCTATTCGGTTTTGGTTTTCTCCGTTAAGGACATCCCGCCTTTGTCTGCGGGATTTTTGACGTGTCAGTTCTGCGTGCGTCTGACCCAGTCCGCCCACCGCGGGTCGCGCTGCATTTCCTGCGCCGTCTGCGTCGGGTCGGGATTGCACCAGAAGGGCCAGTCCTCCGGAAGCTGCGCGGCGACACGCTGCGCGGGAGCGCTTTGGTAGCGCACGAATCGGACCAGCGGCGCCGTCAGACGGTGCTCCTGCCCGTCGGACAGCGCTTCGAGCGCTCTCGCGTGCGCAAGCGCTTCGTCGAGCGAGGCGAAAGCCTCCGCCTGATAGCCGCGCTCCCATTGCAGCCGCGAAAGATACAGATAAAGCTGAATCACCTTGCCGTGGTACGGGCCGAGATTGCCGTCGTCGCATAAGAGCGAAAACAGCGCGATGGCGCCCTTGACCTTCTCAATCGGCATATCGGTCTCGTAATGCTGCCGGTTGCAGATCAGGCCGTAAACAAGCTGTGACGAGAACGACGAGGCCATTTCCAGCAGCGCCTCTCCGACGTATTCCGCCTCCGCTTTCCCGTCGGCCGCCGAGGCGCGCAGCAGCTCGCGGCAGTCCCGCAGCGCCGGCATCCGCGCGGCGCAGGCGAGCGCCTTTTCGGTTGCCCCGAAATTGCGGTACAGCAGCACGAGTATATGGATGGCGCGTGTGTAAATCGCGTTGTCGTGCGTCGTTTCGAGCAGCCGCTCGCAGATTTTGACCGCTTCCGTCCAGTACGCGTTGCTTTTGTGCTTGTCATAGCCGTGCTGCATATAGCCTTCTTCGTCGTAATACACCCATTCGTGATGCCGCCGCCAGCCGGCCTCCGACAGCGTGTCGGCCAGCGTAATGAGCAGCCGCTCGTTCTGCGGGAACTCCGCAAGCGCCTCGCGCAGCAGGGACAGGCATTCGTCCACCCAGCCGTCGTCGCCGCGCGCCCGGATGCCGAACGCGTCGATTCGGGCGATGACGGCGTCGATTTTTTTGTCGCGCTCGGACGTATAGCCGAACAGCTCGTCGATGGAAACGCCGAAAAAATGGGCGATGGCGGGGATCAGTTCCAGATCCGGGTAGCTGCCGCCCGCCTCCCAGCGGGAGACCGCCTGCCCGGTGACGCCGAGCGCCTCTGCCAGCGCCTCCTGCGTCCGGCCGTCGCGGCGGCGAAGCGCGCGTATGGTTTCTCCGACCGATAGTTTCATTGTGTCGATCTCCTTTCACGTTGTTCACCGGTGTGCTTTCAGCATAACATACGCGGACGGAAAAAGCAATCCTCAATTCTTTGTTTCAAAATCAATCAACAGTTGAATTGCCGTGCGCCGCCAATAAATGGAAAAATCAGGAAACAACACGGCCGTTTGGCCGCCTTTTTTGCGCTTTTCGGGAAAAATCCGCGCCGCGTCCTTGACACTCCGCCCCGATTTCTGTTATAATAAAAGAAACGTTTGGGAAAGTCTGAAAAAGCAGTCGTTAAACTTCCGGCATATTGAAAGGACGGTACATAAATGACAATCTGTAAGAAAAGGCTTGCGCCGCTGGCATTGGCGCTGCTGCTGGCGTTCGGGCTGATCGTCGGGGCCGCCCCCGTATCCGCGGACGCCGCGAATGAGCATGTGATCGAATTTTTAGACGTCATCGGGCCGATGGCCAGCGCGGATATGCAGCAGAACGGCATTCTCGCCTCGCTGACGATTGCGCAGGCGATGTGGGAAAGTACATACGGTCAAAGCCCGTTGGCGGTGAATGCGAATAACCTTTTCGGCATCAAGGCGTACAGCTCGTGGGACGGTATGGTCTACTGTTCGGCGAACGGAACGCTGTATACCAGCTATCAAGAGGCCAAAAGCATACTTGGCGAGTCGTTCATGAATACATACAAGGAAAAATTCTGGCGCGCGTATTCGAGCTGGCAGGAGAGCGTGAACGACCACAGCAATCTGTTCAATACCGCCGACCGCTATGAGAATCTGCGCGGGCTGACCGATTACAAGCTCGCCTGCCAGTATGTCGTGGAGGACGGCTATTGCAGCGACCCCGGCTATGCGGAAAACCTCATCGGGCTCATCGAGGATTATGAGCTTTACAGATACGACGTCGGCGACGTCGATCCCGGCGAGGTCACGCGGGTGGCGCTGAGCGAATCGAACATCACGCTGCGCGTCGGTCAGAGCTTTTCGCTGGAGGCGTCGGTGTATCCCGCGACCGCGACGGACAAGTCTGTAACCTGGTCCAGCTCCGATACGTCGGTGGCGACGGTGAGCGGCGGGCTGGTTTCGGCCAAAAAACTGGGCGCGGCCAACATCACCGCGACGAGCAAGAACGGCAAAACGGCCACCTGCACCGTCCTTGTCGCGGACGACAGCGGCAGCCTGACGCTCGACAAAACCGCGCTGACGCTCGCGCTCGGCGGCGTCGGCAGCCTTACGGTCACGGGCAGTATGCCGGAGGACATCCGCACGGGCGTGATGATGGGCGATGTGTATATCCGTGCGGCCGCCGACGATTCGACAGCCGGGCATTCCGGCATCGCCAAAGCCGGAGTTGAAGTCAAGATTTTCGGCGAGGCAATCGGCAACTTCTATTACATTGAGTGTCTCAACGACTCCGGGAAGCTGGTTCGCGGCTACGTCTATACGACAAAAGTGAAGATCACCGGCGACGCGTCGGACGGCGCGAATTCGTCGGTGACTTGGACGTCGAGCAACACGTCGGTCGCCACCGTGCGCGGCGGACAGGTGTTTGCCTTCGGCGTCGGCAGCGCGGTCATTACCGCCTCCAGTGGGGAAAGCAGCGTGTCCTGCGTGGTGACGGTGGCCGACACCGCCGCGCATTACAATGCAATCATTACGCAGAACGTCAATCTGCGCCGCTGGCTGAGCACGAGCGCCGAAAGCAACGGCATTGCCGACGCCGGTACCGAGGTTACGGTCATCGGCAGCGTGGTGACGGGGGACGGAGACCGTTTTTATTTCACCATCTGCGAGGATACGCGTGCGGGCGGCAAGGCGAGCGGCTATGTGCTGGAGGAATGCCTGAAGCTCGGCACGGTGATCAAGCCCGCGCCTCCGACGGGGAGCGGCGAGCTGACGCTGGCTTCCGGCTCCGGCTGTGAAATCAGCGCAGACGGCTATCTGCTGGGCGTGGCGGACGGGTCGTCTGTCGAGCAGGTGCTTGGACTCTTTACCAACACCGGGCTGCGCGTACTCGACGCTTCCGGCGCCGTGCTGGAAGCGGGCGCCGTCGTGGGCACCGGCTGTGTGGTCGAGCTGCTTGTCAATGGAGCAAAGGTTGACTCTTGTGTTGTCGTTGTCGCTGGCGACGTGAACGGGGACGGAAGAATTACCGCATCCGACTATATCCTCGTCAAGCGAGAGATTCTCGTGGGGGAGGGCGCGCTGACCGGCGCGTATTACGAGGCGGCCAAGCTGAACGGCGGCAGCCTTACGGCTTCGACGTATCTGCTGCTCAAACGGCAGGTCCTCGGGCTGGACTGAATTCCATAAAAGCAGACGCGCGGCGGAACGAATTCCGCCGCGCATTTTTTAACTGTGGTCGTCGGGGCGTTTTTCGACTGCGGCGTTCCTGCGCGCGGTCGTTTGGATTATGTACAAAAAATACAATCGGCAAACAAGGGGCGCCGCCCGTCCGCCGGCC
>ERZ827524.1012-NODE-1012-length-30812-cov-3.298794_pt1 | contig 30812 bp, 28 predicted proteins | sample MGYA00519702_ERZ827524 | MGnify/ENA primary metagenome ERZ827524 (study PRJEB31778, sample SAMEA3449341) | human gut metagenome | biome: human gut; feature: human-associated habitat; material: faeces | place: United Kingdom | collected 2010/2012 ...
TCCAAATCGGCTTCGCCGATGGGATTTTGCATTACTGAATCATTTTCTTACGGTCCTGGCAGTAAATGCTTCGACCTGTACTGAATAGTTACCTTCATCCATACTCATTCGCAGATTGCCGGAATGTATGGGAATGACTGAACTGTTATCTATTCTATTTCTGCTGCAAGGAGATCTCCCATCTTTGTACAGCCTACCAGAGTACATCCCTCTGACATAATATCAGAGGTACGATATCCCTTTTTCAGGATCTCTTTAACCGCCTTTTCCATGGCATCGGCTTCCCGATCAAGGTCAAAGGTAAAACGAAGCATCATGGCCGCGGATAAAACCGTTGCAATCGGATTTGCGATGTCCTTTCCCGCAATATCCGGTGCAGAGCCGTGGCTCGGTTCATACAGGCCAAACTTTGTATCATTTAAGGATGCGGAAGACAGCATTCCGATGGAACCGGTTACCATACTTGCTTCATCGGACAAAATATCTCCGAACATGTTCTCGGTAAGGATCACATCAAACTGTGCCGGATCCTTCACAAGCTGCATCGCACAGTTATCTACCAGCATATGTTCCAAAGCAACCTCAGGGTAATCCTTTGCAACCTCTTCTACCACCTTGCGCCACAATCTGGAAGAATCCAGTACATTTGCCTTATCAACACTGGTTACCTTCTTTCTTCTCTTCATTGCAATGTCAAAGCCCTTAATTGCAATCCGGCGGATTTCATTTTCATCATAGGTCAATGTGTCTACCGCTTTACGGATACCGTTTTCTTCAGTGGTGTGACGTTCTCCAAAATAAAGACCGCCGGTCAGCTCTCTCATAATCATCATATCAAATCCGGCATCACTGATTTCCTTCTTTAACGGACATGCATCTGAAAGCTCCGGATAAAGAAGAGCCGGACGTAAATTAGCAAACAGATTCAGGGACTTACGAAGCTTTAAAAGTCCTGCTTCCGGTCTTAACTCCGGCGCCAGCTTATACCAGGGAGAGGTTGTTGTATTTCCTCCGATGGAGCCCATCAGTACGGCATCGGAAGCTTTCGCTGCCGCAATAGCCTCATCCGTAAGTGGAACGCCACAGGCATCAATCGAGGCACCTCCCATTAAAACATCCGTATACACAATCTCATGTCCATAGCATTGGGCCACGCGGTTCAATACCTTCTGTGCCTGGGTAACAATTTCCGGTCCAATTCCATCACCTTTGATGCAAGCGATATTCAATTTCATAACACACTCTCCTCATATAATATTTTCTCGTAATTATTCAAAAATGATCTACGGGATCATTTTTGAATATACATGGTGACAAAAAAAGTGAGGCGCTGCCGCGCCTCACTCTTTATTTATTCTGCATCAGCTTTTTCGATCTGAGTAATTGCAGATTTCTGCATGGGGATACGGCAGTTCTTGTTATTACCAAATTCCACGATGACTGTGTCGTCCGTAATGTCAATGACAATCCCATAAAAACCACTTGTTGTCAGTACGCAGTCCCCACATTCCAATGTTGAGAGCATTGCCTGATGTTTCTTCTGTTCCTTCTTCTGTGGACGAATCATAAAGAAATACATAAATCCAATTATAATCACGAACCATGCGATCAAAGGAATGATTGCTGCAATACCGGTAGCACCTTCTGCTGCAGCACCTGTTGCTGTCAATAAAATACCCATTGTTGTTCCTCCATAAATTTACTTGTTTATACATCATACACGGTTTGACCCATACCGTCAAGTTTCCGCTTCTTATATGTCTTAAATTCTCCCCTGTCAAGTGCGTCCCGGATCTCCTCCATCATCGTATTGTAGAAATACAGATTATGAAGCACACAAAGGCGCATGCCGAGCATTTCCTTCGCCTTTAAAAGATGGCGGATATAAGCCCTTGAATATCTCCTGCAGGCAGGACACTGACATCCTTCTTCAATCGGACGGGAATCCAGTTCATACTTTGCATTAAAGAGGTTGATCTTGCCCTGATTCGTATAAAGATGTCCGTGACGGCCATTTCTCGTCGGATATACGCAGTCAAAAAAGTCTACACCACGGTCTACCCCCTCCAGGATATTGGCCGGGGTCCCGACTCCCATCAGATAGGTTGGCTTATTCACCGGTAAATATGGAACAGTTTCTTCAAGAATATGATACATCTCTTCATGTGTCTCGCCGACTGCCAGTCCCCCGATTGCATAACCATCCAGATCAAGCTCTGCAATCCGCCTGGCATGTTCCACACGGATATCACTGAACACGGCTCCCTGATTGATTCCAAACAGCATTTGGCGCTTATTAATGGTGTCGGGCAACGCGTTAAGCCGCTCCAATTCTGCTTTGCAGCGATACAGCCACCGTGTCGTCCGCTCACAGGAGTGTGCCGAGTATTCCCATGTGGACGGATTTTCTACACATTCGTCAAATGCCATTGCAATCGTGGAAGCAAGATTTGATTGGATCTGCATACTTTCTTCCGGCCCCATAAATATTTTAGCACCATCGATATGGGAGCGGAAAGTAACCCCTTCTTCTTTTATCGTACGCAGTTTGGAAAGAGAAAATACCTGAAAGCCGCCGCTGTCAGTTAATATCGGACGCTGCCATCCCATAAAACGATGCAGTCCGCCCAGCTCATGAATCACCTTATCTCCCGGACGAAGATGAAGGTGGTAAGTATTGCAAAGTTCCACCTGGCACTTTAAATCCACCAAATCATAGGACGATATTCCGCCCTTAATAGCCGCCGCTGTTCCAACATTCATAAATGCGGGAGTCTGCACCGTGCCGTGCACGGTGGTGAAACTGCCGCGGCGCGCCGCTTTATTTTTCTTTATCAACTGATACATATTAATCGGTTCAACCCTTTCCTGATGTTTCTTCGTCCAATGAAAAATCGACTGAATAGCGGTCGGTAATCAAAATATGATTGCATCCGTATTTCCGGCACATTTCCAGATTTTTCCGGTTTTCACTCCTCAGCGCAGACTTGGTACAGCAACTATCATCTACACGATTTTCTATTACATCGGCATGGTTCAAAATGTCCTCAAAATGCTGCTCAATATACTCTTCGCTGAAAACAAGGCAAACATACCGTATCTGTTCCCGGTATTCCTCATCAAAGTCTTGCAGGCAATCAAACGGGATATAACAACCTTCCACAATTAAATTTTGATGATTCTCAATATTTGTTTTCACCATCTCCCTGATAATCGGCCAGAGATAATCGGTCAGCTCTTCTGTACTGCTGTAAGGAGTCAAGTCACAGCATCCGCTTCTGATCAACCCCATCTTAACATGGTCTATGGAAAGATACGGGAATTGATACTTTTCCAGCAGTTTCTGCGCCAACACCGTTTTTCCGGTATGTGAACCGCCTGCAATTAATATAATCATAGAACCCTCCCGACTTGAACGAAACGTCGCGCAGCTGCGCTGTTTGCACACATTACAAAATCGCCATGGCATCACCGAAGCTGAAAAAACGATATCGTTCTTCTACCGCTGTTTTATAAGCGTTCATTGTATTCTGATAGCCCATAAAAGCAGACACCAACATAATAAGCGTGCTTTCCGGCAGATGAAAATTGGTGATCAATCCATCCAACACCTTAAATTGATAGCCGGGATAAATAAAAATGTCGGTATAGCCGTCCGCTTTACAGATTTTTCCGTCGTGAAAAGATGCCACGCTCTCCAATGTCCGACAGCTTGTGGTTCCGACCGCAATCACCCGTTTGCCGTTTGCCTTTGTTTCGTTGATTAAATCGGCGGTTTCCTGCGGCAGTTCATAATGCTCCGAATGCATATGATGCTCGGTAATTTCTTTTGCCTTTACCGGACGAAATGTTCCCAGCCCGACATGCAGGGTAACATACCCGAATTTTACCCCTTTTGCCCGAATTTTATCCATCAGTTCAGGGGTAAAATGCAAACCTGCCGTCGGCGCCGCAGCCGATCCGAGTTCCTTTGCATACACTGTCTGATACCGCTGCTTATCTTCTAATTTATGGGTAATATAATGAGGCAGCGGCATCTCGCCTATTTTCTCCAAAGCCGTAAATATACTCTCAGCGCAGGAAAAACGGGCAATCCGGTTTCCGTCCGGCTTCACCTCGATGATTTCTGCGGTCAGCAATCCGCCGCCAAAGCTCACTTTTGCGCCTTCCCGCAGCTTTCTCCCCGGCTTAACCAGCACTTCCCAGCAGTCGTTTTCCTTTTGCTCCAACAACAAAAACTCCACATTTGCCCCGGTATCGGTTTTATTGCCATACAGTCGAGCCGGCAACACCTTGGAATCATTGACGACCAGCAAATCACCCTCCTCCAGCATATCTACGACATCGTAAAAATGGTGATGGGTAACAGCGCCGCTTTCCCGATCCACCCGCATCAGACGGGAATGATCGCGTGGTTCTATCGGCGTCTGAGCGATCAGTTCCTCCGGCAATTCATAATAAAAATCACTTGTTTGCATTTTTAGTTTCATTCCTTTTTGTTCGTTCCGCTTTCTGTATGCCGTTCTGACCATGTCCCAAACGGAAGCCTGCGCTCCCCACACGAATTTATGACGTCGTCTTTGTAAAACTGCATTGACAGTATGCGTAACACATGGTATAATAACCTTGGAATACACGAAATCACAGATTTCTAGTATTCACAAGAACATTGAAACACTGCTCACTTCGTTACGCAAGTTGTTTGTGTTTGAATAACCTTGGAATACACGAGTATTCTTCAAGAACATTACAATTGAATATTTGCCGCCTTGTGCTTCCGAAAGAATCGAGCACCGTTTTTTTCGGTACACAAAGGTTATCTTTTTTTCCGAAGATAGAGGTTGCGGTTGTTATCAGTAGGGTTTTTGTAAGATCTCCCCGGTCGTCTGAGCAGCTCCCGAAAGGAACTACCGCCGAAGAAAGCAGTTTGGGACACTGCTGATCTGGGGTTGTACCGAACAGGTACAGCACTCTCATCATATGATGGGGAGCTATCTTGTTTTTTGTCCTTTCAAAAAACATCAATGCTTCTATTATACTGTATGATGAGCCGGTTTTCAACCGGTTTTTTTCATACCTGTCGGTTTGTTCCTTTTTTCAGGGAACAAACGCAAAAAACGATACCTTTTTCACCGCCCAATCTGTTCCTTTTGCAGGGAATAGAGCATTGCGGTACCCAGCGGTAAGTGTTACAGTCTGAATTTAATTTGTTGGAGGAATCAAAATGAAAACATTTCATGTAGGTATTATCGGCGCAACCGGTATGGTTGGGCAGCGCTTTGCTATCTTGCTGGAAAACCATCCGTGGTTTCAGGTAAAAGTGCTCGCCGCTTCGGGCAGAAGCGCAGGAAAAACTTACAAAGAGGCGGTCGGAGAGCGCTGGTCTATGCCGGTCCCGATGCCGAAGTCAATGGAAAATATGGTCGTTTACAATGCTTCCGAGGATGTTGAGAAAATCGCCGCCGAGGTTGATTTTGTATTCTGTGCCGTTGATATGAAAAAGGACGAAATCAAAGCGCTCGAGGAACGGTATGCCAAAGCAGAGTGCCCTGTTGTTTCCAACAACTCCGCGCATCGCGGCACCAAAGATGTACCGATGATTGTACCCGAAATCAATCCCGAACACGCCGAGATCATCAAAGCACAGCGCAAACGTTTAGGAACCAAACGCGGTTTCATCGCAGTGAAATCCAACTGCTCTCTCCAAAGTTATGTTCCGGCACTCCATCCTTTGATGGAATACGGTGTGAAAAATGTGCTTGCCTGCACCTATCAGGCAATTTCCGGTGCAGGAAAAACCTTTGAACGCTGGCCGGAAATGGTTGACAACGTCATCCCGTTTATCGGCGGAGAAGAAGAAAAAAGCGAACAAGAGCCGCTGAAAATTTGGGGAAAGATCGAGAACGACCAAATCGTCAACGCGACATCCCCCTCTATCACCACCCAGTGCCTGCGGGTTGCCGCTTCGGACGGACATATGGCAGCCGTTTTCGTCAGTTTTGACAAGAAACCGACCATGGAGGAAATCAAAGAAAAATGGGCGTCCTTCAAGGGTGTACCACAGGATCTGAAACTGCCGTCAGCGCCCAAACAGTTCCTAAACTACTTTGAAGAAGACAATCGTCCGCAAACCAAGTTGGACCGCAATTTAGAGGGCGGAATGGCTGTTTCCATCGGCAGACTTCGTCCGGACAGCCAATACGATTACAAATTTGTCTGCCTCTCCCACAACACGGTCAGAGGTGCGGCAGGAGGCGCTGTTTTAATGGCAGAACTTCTGGCAGCACAGGGTTACATGGATTAGTTTCCGCGCATACTATAATAATGACTGTAAAGTTTCAGGGCAGATATGATAAATCATCATACCGTTCGCAAACGGCATGATGCAGCAAACATGATTACAGTAAGATTTTCAGCTAAAAAAGAAAGGTGGGACGCGAGCAGCCCTTTTTGACGCTTATCGCGCAAAAACTGCTCCTGATGATGAAAAAAAGAATTTTTACCGGTGCGGGTGTTGCAATCGCCACCCCAATGCTGCCCGACGGCTCAATCCATTGGGATGAGCTCGGCAGAATGATCGACTGGCAGATCGAAAACCACACCGACTGTATTGTCATTTGCGGTACGACCGGCGAGTCTGCCACAATGACCGACCAAGAACATATTGACTCTATTCGCTTTGCGGTAGAGCATGCCGCCGGCAGAATCCCGGTTGTTGCCGGGGCGGGCAGCAATGATACCCGCTATGCCGTTGAAATGGCAAAGGAAGCAAAAAATCTGGGTGCAGACGGCATTTTGGTTGTAACGCCTTATTATAACAAATGCTCTCAAACCGGATTGGCAAAGCATTTTGAAATGATTGCCGATGCGGCAGAGCTGCCGATGATTTTATATAATGTTCCTTCCCGAACCGGTGTAAACATCTCGGTAGACACCTACAAATACTTATCAGGCCACAAAAACATCGTTGCCGCCAAAGAAGCCAGCGGCAATATTTCTCAGGTAGCGGATCTGCGCGCTGCCTGCGGTGACGATTTAGACGTTTACAGCGGTAACGACGATCAGATTGTACCGTTGCTTTCTCTCGGCGGAATCGGCGTGATTTCAGTATTGTCTAACGTCATGCCCCGGCAAACGCACGACATCTGTCAGCTTTATTTTGACGGGAAAGTCAAAGAAAGCGCCGCATTGCAGTTATCGCTGATGCCGTTGATTCATGCGTTGTTTATCGATGTAAACCCGATTCCGGTCAAAGAAGCACTCAACATGATGGGTTTTGCCGCCGGTGAATGCAGAATGCCGCTTTGTGCAATGAGCGAGGCGCACCGCAACACGCTCAAGGTCGCTATGCAAGGCGCAGGCTTGATTTGATTTTTTCACTCTAAACGGGCGGGAACTCCGCCCGTTTTTCTTCATAAAGACAGCTTTTACTCCCTTACACTTGATTTATTTCTGTTTTTTTGCTATATTAGCGATAAGCAGAACTTTGTCACCCTATGATGTCCGCTTTTCCGGCAATGAGATTTTCGCCTGAAAAAGCGATTGGAAAGGATCGTTCAAAAATGAAAAATATTATTATCAGCGGATGCAACGGCAAGATGGGACATGTTATCGCCAGCTGTATTTTGGATCGCAATGATTGTCAAACCGTTGCCGGAATCGACCGTGTCGCTGAACAATATGCAAGATTTCCGGTCTATGCCGCCGCTGCCGATGTAAAAGAACAGGCAGATGTTATCATCGATTTCTCCCATCCGAGCGCACTGGACGGGTTACTGGAATATTGCAAACTACACCAGACCGCATTAGTGATTGCCACTACCGGCTATTCTGCCGATCAGATCACCCGGATTAAAGCCGCCGCACGCAATATTCCGATTTTCTTTTCGTTTAATATGTCTCTCGGCATCAATTTATTAGCGGAATTGGCAAAAAAAGCTACCGCTGTACTCGGCGGGCAATTTGACATTGAAATTGTGGAGAAACATCACAATCAGAAGATTGATGCCCCCAGCGGAACAGCGCTGATGTTGGCAGATGCAGTGAACAGCGTCCTGGACGAAAAATGCCAATATGTCTACGACCGCCATTCCCAACGAAAAAAACGGAGCAAAAACGAAATCGGCATGCATTCCATCCGCGGAGGCACAATCGTCGGCGAACATGATATCATTTTTGCCGGACGAGATGAAATCGTCACACTTTCCCATACGGCTATGTCCAAAGAAATTTTTGCAGTCGGTGCGGTAAATGCCGCTGTCTTCATGGCGGGAAAAGCACCCGGACTTTACGACATGGGACATATGCTCAGCGAGTAAAAAACTCTTAGTAAGAAAAAACGCTTTGCTGTTTTTCCTTACTCCGTTTCTTTTTCACTGAACGTAAAAAAGAAACTCTTGAAAGGAATTATTAATATGATAGTGAAACGTAATCCTTTTCGTGAAATTGCCGCATATTTGCTGATGTATGCAATCGGATTTTTCCCTTTTGCCATTGCTTTGATACTATCTTTATTTGAACCGTTGACCCCTCTTTCCCGCTATTTTTTCAACAGCTACGCGCCAGCCCTGCTTTTCTGGTGGTCTGCCGGAGTATTAAACTTAGTTGCAATTCGCTCTAAGCTGTTCGGACTGATTTTGGGAGCCGTCTCCCTGATTTCGGTTTCGGCAACCACTATTCCAAATTATCTTATTCTATCCAATCTGGCGCTGGCAGATGTTTTTTCGATCCGTATTTTAGAGCCGTTGTTGCCTACTTTATCTGCGGTACTGGCGATTATCGTCTTTTTCAGCACCCAAAATAAAAAACTTGCGTTTTTCGGTCCGTTTTTCACCATTGTATTGATTCATTTCCTGATGAATCTGCAAGGGGATCCGCTGGCATGCCTGCTCCTATTGATTCCTTACGGATTCGGGCTGCTGCCGTATTTCCTGGAGCAACCTTTCAAAAAACTTTTAAAATGTCCGTCCGGTTCATCAGATGAGTGCATTGAAAATGTCGCCGAGAAAATTTGAAACAGAACGGCAAAAACAACAGCGCAGCCTATCATTATTCACAGCAGGAAAGGGTTCAAGCAACAGATGAGTAAAAAAATACTATCACTTTTATTGGCAACCGCGCTATCCGTTTCTTTATTCGGATGCCGGCAAATTGATGATTCCACCGTTTCGGGAAGTTCTTCCTCCAAAAGCAATTCTTCCGGTTTGTCCGCGGTCAGCAGTGAATCACTGCCCGCCAAAGATCCGGTTTCGATCAAGTTGGTGGCCGCAGGCGACAATCTGATCCACAACGGCATTTATGATCAGGCGCGCGCGCGTGCCGGAGGCAGCGGCTACGACTTTAACTATGCTTATCAAAACGTAAAACCCCTGATTAACGGCGATATTAATGTGCTCAATCAGGAAACTTTGCTGGTTGCTCCCACCTTTGCTCCCTCCAATTATCCGCTTTTTTCCACCCCCGTGGAAGTCGGCGATTTAATGATAGAAATGGGATTTAACGTCTTTACTCTTGCAAACAACCATATGCTGGACAAAGGCGCAAAGGGCATTCAAACCAGCTTGGAATATTTTGACAAACAAAAGGAAAAAGGCGTCATTACCGCCGGACAGTTCCGCAATCAGGCGGAGCTGGACGAAATCCGTACTATTACGAAAAAGGATGTTACTGTCGGTTTTGTATCAATCACTGAACACACCAACGGATTGAGTCTTTCTTCCGGCAACGATATTAAAATATTATACACCTCCGACGAAGAAGCAATCGAAAAACAAATAAAAGCCACTAAAGAAAAGTCCGACATCGTAGTGGTTGCAGCCCACTGGGGCGTCGAAAATTCCGGCATTGTTTCGGATAAGCAAAAAGAGCTTGCACAGAAAATGGTTAATTGGGGTGCCGGACTGATTATCGGTACCCACCCCCATGTTTTACAGCCGATGGAATACTTGCAAAACCCGGATGGAGACAAGGTCTTGGTTGCCTATTCTTTAGGAAATTTCATCTCAGCAATGAACAAAGCGCCTTGTATGCTCGGCGGATTGCTAGATCTTGAAATCACCAAAAACTATGCCGCCGGAAAAACTGCCGTGACCTCTGTATCCTTCGTACCTATTGTTACCCATTTTGACGCGCGCTATCAAAACATCCGGGTATATCCTTATGAGAAATATACCGAAGAGCTTGCGAATAAACATGGAGTAAGAACGGTAAAAGGCGGTTACTCCGGATTTAATAAAGCTTATCTGGAAAAGCTGCTCTACAAGGCAATTGATGAGGAATTTTTAAAAGGCTCCACCGTCAATACCGTATCAAACTAAAAAAGGAATGGTGATTAGCGTAAAAATGCTTTTTACGCTCCGTTTGCTCCTTTTTGCCCAGATACGGCGGGCAAAATATTGTGCGTTGCACAATACCGAATCAAACTATAAAAAGGAATGGTGATTATTATGAAAAATTGTGTTACAAAAATCAGTATGGTTGAAGATGTTTATCTGGTTACCTTTGAAAAAGCCCCTGCCGGCAGTGCATTCCTTTCCAAGCTCTTTTCTGCTGTTGCAGAGGCCGGCATCAACATTGATATGATTTCTCAAACCACCATTATGGGAGATTTTGTTACCCTCTCTTTCACCCTCGGTGCCGAAAGCTTAGGCGAAATCATGACCCTGGCAAATTCTATTAGGGAAAAACATCCTACCCTGAAGCCGATTATCAAGGGCGGTAATGCAAAAATCTGGCTTTACGGCGAAGACATGGCAAATTATGTCGGCGTCGGCGCACAGGCTTTCTCTGCCTTACAGGAAAAGGGCATTGATGTCATCATGATTACAACCTCCGAAGTAGATATCTCCATTCTGGTCGACGATGAATCCGCTGAAGATGCACTTACGGCTTTAAAGCAAAGCTTTGAATTGGCATAAAAGAAGGAGAGATTCCAATGGCTCTTGACTTTAACGTCAATCTGACACCGCAGGTTGCCATGCAAATGATAGACAACGGCATTGTGAACGGATCCTTGTCGGGAGAACGAATCGACTATTATGAAGTACATAACACAGCCGGATATCTTTGCATCACAGCAGTTTATGAAAAATTTTACTACCGCGCCGGAAATCGTCTGACACTCACTGTCATCATTGACAATATGCGCGGAACTACTCATGTACACGCCATCGGCGGAGGCGGAGGAAACGGCGCTTTTTTCAAATTTGACTGGGGCGCGTCTGAAGCGTTCACCAACTCTCCCTGGGATATTCTTCGCAATTACGCAATTTAACTCATATTTCTCTGCGATCTGCCGCGCAAACAATCATAAGTTTTCTTGATTTAGGGAGCATCAAATACAGAAAGGCATGGTTAGCACAATGAAAAGAAGAAATATCGGTGCACTGATCACTGGCTTGCTTTTATTGATTATCGGCGTTGGTTTTATCGGTGAGGCAACTCATTTATGGAACTTCAACCTCTTCTTTCCGGGATGGTGGACTTTATTTATCATTATCCCCGCCTTTTCCGCTACCGTCGGTCAAGGTTTCCATACCGGAAATGTTGCATGGCTTATTTTCGGTGTACTAATGCTGCTCGCCTGTCAGGACTGGTTTAAATCGTTTATGTCATGGCAGTTGTTTTTGGGAATTTTTATCGTTTACTGGGGACTTGTGATTGTCATCAAGTTCGCTATGGGACCGAAACAAAAGCAAATCAGACAGGAATATCCCTCTATTTCAGGTCAATACAACAGTACCGGTGCAGTCTCGGCTGCACCGCAGGAAGGTTACTGCGCCGCAGGGGATCCTGATTCCAATCCCTCCTACACTGCCATTTTATCTGGGAATACAGTAAAAAACTGCTCCCGAAATTTAGAAAGTGTTCATGTAGAGGCGATCATGGGCGGTGTAGATCTGGATTTATCCGACGCAGTTGTCACCCATGATATACAAGTTACCGCAACCGCAATATTGGGTGGAATTGACATTATCGTACCACGCAACGTGAAAGTGGTTATGCGCAGCGTTCCGATTTTGGGAGAATGCGACAATACTGCTGCGTCTTTACCGGTTGATGCGGATGCTCCTACCGTTTACTTCGATTGCACCGCTGTTCTGGGCGGTGTGGACTTAAAATAACACTTTTTTGCCCGGAGGATGAAACGGCTTTGTTCTTCAACCGGCAACGATCTCCGAAAAACAAATGTCCTGAAAGGTATGGTTGATCTCTATGCGAAAACGTATTTTGATTTTCCTGCTTGCTACCTTGTTTGTATTAAGCGGCTGCAGCAGGCAAGTCGTTTCCGTCTTGTCTGACAACGGGGAAACTGCCTCTGAAATTATTTCTCAGTCAATTTCCTCTGACGCCTCATCCGACAGTTCCGAAGCGTCTTCTTACGGATCAAGCAGTTTGCCAATTTCCTCTCGGGCGGCAAAATCTACTGCATCTTCAAAAGCGTCAGCATCTGTTTCTTCGAACGGAAGTGGTATTGTCGCCGCTCCGACCGTAGCCGAAGAAAAAGACACCCCGCTTCCAACTCCAGAAGTTGAAACAACAACGACTCTGGTTACGCAGGTTCAAACCACACACACCGCAATTACCCAATCGTCCTATTACGGTTATGCTCGGCTCAACACCGTCGAAAAAGCACTATACAACCGATTAAACACTGCGGTACAGGCAACAACCAATCTCATCAATCTGTCAGGGAACAATTACACCCTTGGCGACGTTCAAAAGGTGCTGGCATACTTTGTCGCTGACTTTCCACAGTATTTCTGGCTTTACAAATATGAGTTTTCCTATGTGACCTCCCATAACAAAATCACACAGTTGATTTTATTCTATACCGACGGAGAAACGATCGACAGCTATGACGAAAAAAAAATCGACAAAGATAGCAACGGATGGACCTTGGTCGACAGAGAAAAAATTGCCGAACAAAGGAATACCTTTAATCAACAAATTTCGGCTGTGTTAAAAACGATTCCTGCAAACGGCAGTTCCTTTGAGAAAGAAAAGAAGATCCACGATTATGTAGTAAACCGCGTCACCTATGACAATGATTTGCTGGAAGGATTAAATCAAAGCCCCAGTGATTCAAAATGGCTATGCCACTCCTCTTTTACCGCTTACGGCGCCCTGACCAAAGGGAAAGCTGTTTGCGAAGGATATGCCAAACTATTCCAATACCTTTGCTACGAAACAGGGATTCCCTGCATTCCGGTGATAGGGACGAGCAATCAGCAAAATCACATGTGGAATGCAGTACAAATAGACGGGGACTGGTATCACACAGACACTACCTGGGATGACACCAGCTACCAATCAATAGATGGCTTGTTATTCTATCATTACTTCAACCTGACTGATAAACAAATTTCAGAAGATCATGTCATCGGTATCGGCGGAGCGTACGACTCCACTTATCCCCCTCCCGATTGCAGCGCGACCAAATATAACTATCGTGACAATTATTACATACAAATGGATGAAAAAGGGCAGCTTTCAGAAAATGCACAGCAACTCCTTTCAGCTTGTGTTTCCGCCCGAGAGAGTTATTTGACCATCCGGCTAAACGGCACGATTTTCGATTTATCCGGAAAGTTAAATAATGTAAAAAAAGATTTAAATCAGCTATTGACACAATCCGAAAGCAAAGCCTCGCTTTCTCAGATTCAACTTTCGGGCGACGGACAATACAGTTTTATCCGCGTAATTTACAAATAAGTGATTATCAGCGAAGCAAGGAGAATTTGCGTTTGTCCTTCGAGAAAACATCCCGAACAGTTTATTGCTGTTCGGGATGTTTTGGTTCATAAGCGATTAATACAATATTCTGATTCGTTTTACCGGTCAAATCGTTTTCCAACTCGATGATTTTCTTCAGACATTCTGCGGACATGTTTGCCACTGTGTATTTTTCTTCCACTTTAATCATTCCTTTCTCCTATTAGTATCAGCGGGATTTCCCTGCAATATTCGCTTTGTGTGAAAGAAGTTTATTCCTTGCTTGACAAATGCAGACTACTGTGATAGTATATAAATGTACTACCACAGTAGTCTGCATTTGTTTTTCATATGTGTTATCATCCTGTGGTTACCGTCAGCTATTGAAAAACATGTGGAGGGAATATGAATGAATATGAGAAGATCATGTTTTGCTATCCTGTCGGCAATTCTGCTTTGTCTTAGCTCATGCTCAAAAAACGGTACAAACATTGACAAGGAAATAGCGGTTTATTACGGTGTTTCCAGCTATGCGATGTTTGAGGCAGAACAACAAGACATCAATTTCATTTTAAATCAATATCGATCTTTGACTTTTACTCAAACAAAGCAGCCGTTTTCTTTTTCTACGGCATTTCATGTTGTAATTAATCAGGGAGAAGAAACACTTGCCCGTTTCTTTGTAGATGAAAACAACATTTTCTGGATAAATGACAGCTATTATCAAGTACAGACCGGCTCTTTTGACTATCAGTTTTTAAAAAAACTATATGAAAACAGCTATCAGAAAGCAATGAAAGGATGAGTTAAGATGAACACTTACAAAAGATACTGTCTGCTTACACTGATTACCACGGTACTGATTTCGTTCTACCCGTTATATATGGGAGTTCGGGTAATCTATGATTATCTTCGTTTCGGAGCGGTAGACGCGACAAATTATCCGAAATACATTATTCCTTACACACCGATTTGCATTGCGCTGATTATCTCTGCGGCTCTTCTGCCGTTTATCCTAAAACGGTGCGGAAAATACAGTACTCTTTTGCTGTCTGCAGCGGCTATCGTCTGTTTTTTTATCTTAGAATTGCTTTTTGAGAATATGATTATTGTCAACGAAGAGGAGCTCGTTACCTTTCGGGATTGGCAGATGTTTTCCTGCATTGCAACCCCGGAGGCAATACGAGCCGCCGGTGATGTTTTAGCAGGTGAATACAGCCCCGCTTTTAAATTTCATTTCTACATGATCTCGATTGTTTTAATTCTTGCCATACTCAACTGCATGGTAGGATTCGCTTTTATGCTCAAGCAAAAGGACAATACCCGAAAAGTGCCGCTGATTATTCAGGCAATCGCCGCTACCATTTTTGCCGGACTTTGCATTTTTGCTTGCTTCACCGCCTTCTTCCGCACCGGAACAATTATTGTGTCGGCTGTTTCCGCCTTTTTGATGAGTCTCTTTTTCGTTCTGTTCGGTATGACCACCGGCATCTATATCGGCTCGTTCTTTTATCGCAGGAAAAGATTTCTTTCTGTCGTGCTGCCCTCTGTTATCGCTTCTGTCACCACCTTACTGATGTATATCGGAGAATTGATATTGCTGGATGGAAAGCTCTATGGGATGGGCAGAGGAGCCTTGTTTTCTCCGCTTTCTCCCCTTCCGTTCGCCATAATTGATTTACTGGTTATTCTTTTGTCTGGCATTTTTGTCTGTGTAATCCTGCTCTTGATAAACCGTTTTGCCAAGCAAAATTCTCAGTCATAAGTCTACAGTTGAGCGTGTCGATAAAGTCGACAACGCTCTCGAAGGACAAACGCAATCGCTGCGGTAAAACCTTGCTCTGCGTTTTTCCCCCGATTCCCCCTTTTTAGCAAAAATCAGCTCCGCAAGCGGCTTTGCCGTTGCTCACCGCTGATTTTCTTTCAAAGTGTCACTACGGCGGCGCATGTCCACCTGCGTGACGTGATTTATAAAAAACTATAACTTATAGCTTTTCGACAGACTGAACAAGCCGCCGGATTCACCGGCGGCTTGTTTTGTGCATCACTCAAACAATGCAGGTTTTGAGAGGAATCAACATTCTGCTATAACATGGTGTTTTTGTCCGTCCAACACAACATATTCACAGGTGATTCCATTGTCATTTAAAGCAGAAGATCCTGTATTTTTTACTTCTATTTCCAACTGGGTGTCCTGTATTTTCATCGATGCGGTAAATCCGTCCCAGGATTTAGGAATCATAGGGTGAAGGTATAGTCTCCCGAACCGCAATTGTATTCCCAAAAAATATTCCAATACCGTTTTAAAATACCAACCTGCCGCACCGGTGTAAATGCTCCATCCCCCTCGCCCGTACGCGCCCGGATTCGTATAAATATCCGCCACCATATAATATGGCTCTGCCAGATATTTTTCAAACAGTTCCTTACTTTCACACCGGTGTGCAGGATTCAGCATTTGCAGTAATTCATAGCCTCGCTGTATATTCCCTGATTGTAAAGTTGCCATTGCATACCAAACCGCACTGTGCGTATACTGACCGCCGTTTTCGCGAATACCGATGGGATAAGCTTTTACATAGCCCGGATTTTGCTCCGAAATATCATACGCCGGAGCAAATAATGCAATGAGTTGGTTATCCTGATCAACCAACTGTGTATATACGCTGTCAAGAGCAGAAGAAATCCGTTCCCGATTCGCCATACCGGATAAAATACTAAAGCTTTGGGGCAGTGAATCAATTTTGCACTCTTCTGATTGATTCGAGCCCATCTTATCCCCGTCATCAAAAAAGGCACGCAGATACCATTCTCCATCCCATGCTGACTCTTCCACCGCTTCCAATAATTTTTGAGCGGTATCCACAAGCTGCACAGAATAATCATGATCTCCGTATTGCTCGGCAATGGGTGCAAATTGCTTCATGACAAGCGCCAAAAACTGAGTCAGCCAAACGCTTTCCCCCTCACCGCTGGCTCCTACCCGGTTATATCCGTCGTTCCAATCTCCCGATCCCATTAAAACCAGTCTATGCCTTCCCAGACGATATGCTTTGTCAATCGCGCGAATACAGTGCCGAAAAACGCTTTCTTTTATCTCCGACGTTTCAACGGTCACATATCTGTCCTGCTCCTGTTGTCCAAGCAGCGGTGCTTCCGCATAACAAACCGGCACATCCAGTACCGAATAATCATTTGTTTTTTCAATGTATTCGCAAACAGCATAAACCAGCCACAACAGATCATCAGAACAGCGGGTTCGAACTCCTTTTTTACCACCGCCGTTTTTCGGCAAATTGTGCCACCAATGCAAAACATCACCCTCAATAAACTGACTGGCAGCAGCACGAATGATGTGTATTCGGGCAGTATGCGGTGCAAGCACCGAAAGGTTTGCTACATCTTGTAACTGATCACGGAATCCCCATGCACCGCCGCACTGGTAAAATCCTGTTCTGGAAAATACTCTGGATGTGATCGTTTGCCATGGCAACCAGGTATTCAACATATAATTTAATGATTTATCCGGTGTTTGAACGGTCAAACTGTTGGGAAAGCAAAACGCTTCCCCGTAGTTTTTCCGTAAGATTTGATGCAAACCTTCTTCAGACGCCGAAAAACCCAGCACAAAATTTATTTTTTCTTTTTTTCGGGGCGGCAATTCTTTTTTTACTATCAAAACGCCGCATGGATCATAATTCGGAGCATCCTCCGGTGTTTCCCAGTTTCCTGACCAAAATCCCGACCGTCCGCAAGTATATTTGCATTCACTGTCTGTATAGATTCCCATATATGCTTTCATCGGTTGTTCGAAACTGTTGCGAAAAATCAAAGAACGATCATCATACTGTGCAGTAATAAACTTCACATTTTGTCGGTCCACACCCAATGTTGGCTCGGTATAATACGCACACTCCAATGTTATCGGGCGATCGGTTTGATTGTAAAACTCCACATAGATGTTTTTAGATAAATCTTTTTGATGTACCGATACCCAAACATCTGAGTGAATATTCTGAAAACTTCCGCTGTACCGTACTCCTCTCGGAGAAAATTCTGTTTTTGCGCCGTTTGTTAAATTATAATATGCACCATCTGATCTCACAATCAACATCTCCCCTTGATTATCGGTCATCGTGTCATTACTCCAGGGCGTTAACTTATTTTCCCGCGCATTGACTGCCCATGTATAGCCAAGGCTTTTGTCAGACACTAAAGTACCAAAAGCTGGATTAGCAAGAAGATGGCACCACGGCAAATGAGGGGACTGCTCAACAACAAACCGATCCTCCGTAAAAGCACCTGATTCCACCTGATATTTTGTACCTTGCAGTTCTATTCCAAAAGGTGAAACACAATTCAGTTTGATAGGTGTATAAAGCTCAATCGGTTTATTTATCCGCACCATAGATCTCGGTGCAATGTGACATGCCGCAGCTCGCAGCAGATGCACAACACTATCGTCCCCGCTGATATTGACCAGGTGTATTCCTCCGCTCGCATCTAACATTCCTGCTTGATCCAGTTTATCAATCTGATTGCCAATCATATTCAAAACAGGCTTAATATACTCTCCGTCATCGCGGTAAGACAAAACCAGATCATATTCTACATGGCACATGTTCATTCTTTTATGGCAGGAAAGATATGTTTTAACCCGTTCAATGTCTTTCTCATTTAACACCTCAAGCAGCACAATCGGCAAGTCTCCCGATATTCCAAAGCGCCACAATGCCGTTTTATGCTGTTCCGTTTTTCTCACCGATTCCAAACTGAGATCGGTGTCCGGTTTGCGAAACACAATTTGCGGAAGAAGAACAGAACGAAGTCTTCCTTCCAGTGAATCATTGGGCATCAGTGAGCCTGCGGCTGTTTCGTCGGTCATCGCACCCTCGGCGCGAACGGCAATAATTCCGTTAATTGCCTGTTCTCTTGTTCTGCCCGAGGACAACAGCAAAGTATATTCCCGTTGACTTTTCGGCAAAATTGTTGTCTGAAATTTAATCGCAATACAAGGATCAGGAGTGCCCTTACCTCTGCCGAATTTTTTTTCAAATGCGTGCGAAAGCGAAAAAATGCCCTCCGGTCGTTCCAGAATATTTTCACGGTTCGCTTCATATTCAAACCGAACTTCCTCCAAAAAACCAACTGCCAAAAATACCGGTTCTTCCTCTCCCCTTAACTTTCTGGAAGCAAGCAGAACATTTGAAACTTTATCGTACTGTATCTGAACAAACATCTTTGAAAAAGCAGGATGGGATATATCATCCCGATATGCAATCAAGGATGGTTCCAAATAAAACAGCAGTTGACTGTCCTTTTTCTCAGCAGAATCATTTCGCACCACAAACTGACGTTGTTCACAAGGCAGGGTGTTGTGTAGCAATATTTTCATTCCGGTTTGCATTTCATTCAGGCTGGAAAGATAATACATGCTGTTTTCAGACACCGTCACACGATATTCCATACTGTTGTCATAAAAAGGAGCATAGGTGAAGGGCAATATCTGCTCCCCTGTTTTGGCCAAAGCAAAAATACCCATCGGGCGGCGGAGAAGATCAATCGAGCGCCTGGTCATATCCTTTCCCTGATACTGCAAAAAGGATACACCACAATCGGTCAGCACAGAAGTAATCTCCCCGTTTGAAAGAAAATGTGCACGCGGACTTTGCGGATAAATATTGCTGTATTCTAAATCCATCGAACTCTCCTTTCCTGCCTTTCTGTTAAATTCCCGCGCATAAATATCCTCAAAAACAACACTGCCTGCAATGACCTTCTCCTGTAACAATTCGTTTGCCCTATTCATCATTTTATCTCGCATGAATCTTTGCTGCATCACATTTGCATTCAATGCATTATTTGCGGCTATCATGCTCATACCGATATGATGTGCCATATAGCTTTTAATAATCTGATAATGGTTTTCCTGCACCCGCTCCGGTGTAAAATCAATCGCCTCGTAATGCCCGTACTTTCCATATAATCCGATTCTTTTCAGCCATGCCAAATTATTGTAGGAGGCTTCAAAATCATAGGGTAAAGTTAAAAAACTGGAATAAGGAGATACTACGGTGTTTCGATTTTGACCTTTTTTCAGCGCAAGCTTTTGCACACCGAAGGCTTTATATTGATATCTTAGCCGGGTATCAAAAGCATAATACCCACTTTCCGATATTCCGAAGGGTACCCCTTTTTGTTTTGCACGCCTTTTTTGGCAGTACAGACAAAAGCGGAGTCCTTCATAACCCATTGAGCCGTCAATACAGTTGAGCAGCAGCTCCGGCATAAAGTATTCGAACATCGTGCCGGTCCACGACAGCGGTCCCGTATAGAAATTCATTCTAGCCAGTGTTCGCCCCAAAGCCGACCAATGCTTAACCGGCACCTGCCTTTTGGCAATGGCAAAATAACTGGTCATCCTCGCCTCACTCATCAGCATATCATAACTGGACGGACTCAGCTTTTCCGCCTTGCTGTCATATCCGATACTGAAAAGCTTTTTGCTTTGATCGTAAAATACGCTTAAATCAGTCTTCTCAATTAACGCTTCTATTCGTTCTGTCAGCAGCGTAATTTGCTCGTTTTCTCCCCGGTATTCCAATAATCCTTCCTTCAGTGCAACGAAACAGCAGACCAAATTACCGCTGTCCACTGTTGAAACATACTGTGGTTCCAACACCTCCAATGTTTTGGTATGATACCAATTGTAAAGATTTCCATGAAACTTTTTCATTTTTTCTACGGTATCTATGGAATGCGATATTTTCTCTGTCATAGTCTGTGTATCTATAAACCGCATATCTCTTGCCGAGAGCACCGAAAGCAAATACATACCGATATTGGTAGGAGAGGTACGGTGTGCCAGCTGATAAATCGGCGCTTCCTGAACGTTATCGGGCGGCAAATAGTTTTCTGCCGCAGTGACATAATCATTATAAAACTCCCACATTGACGCAGTATAAGAGAGGATTGTATCGCTCTGTTCTTCGGTAATCATATGATTTTCTTCGAGATACTTTTTCTGAGAATAAAGGACCAACGGGATGCCGGAAAGAAACAGCAAACCCAACAAACGAGTAAAGCCATACCCCATCACGAGAAATAGAATACCGATCGGAACGGAATACCAATAAGAACGGATCGTTTGCCAAAATCCGTGTTTTCCCTTTTCTGTCTGCGCAGCGGTCGTCCATTCCATTAATTTTTTATGAGAGATAAATCTTCGGTACAGCGCTCTGATAGCCGCATCTATCCCGCATACTGCGCTTTTGGGAAGTAAAATCAACTCATAGGAGCATTGCGCCAGAAGTTCAAAAGTTATGGGCAGCGTTTTGGAATAATATTTTCTTGATAACGTAAAAAATCCCCCGGTTAACAACGTCCAAAGCAAATTAAACAAAAAGCCGGACGCTACCGCCAAAACCGAAACCGAAGCGAGCAATGCGCTTACTTTGGCCGGAAGAAACAATGCAAGCATCATACACCGTAAAATCAACCATGGAGTCAGCTCTCTGCGCAAATTATCAAACAGTTTAAAACGGCTTAATCCACTCAGCGGATTTCTGATTTTATCGTGCGCCGTTTCTATGTTGGAAAATAGATACGGCAAATTCTGATAATCTCCTCTGATCCAACGATGCAGACGTTTAAAATAAGAACCTGCTGACTGTGGAAATCCGTCCAGCAATTCCACATCTGAAACAAATGCCGTCCGCAAAAAACTGCCCTCCAAGATATCATGGCTTAAAACAACCTCGTCGGGGAAGCGATCTTTTAGCACTTTATAAAACAATGCAACGTCAATGAGTCCTTTGCCGGCAAAAATGCCCTCTCTGAACAGATCCTGATACAAATCTCCGCAACTCTTGTCGTAAGCGGAAATTCCGCCCAGTCCGCCCATGATTTTAGAAAAAGGAGTTTTCAGCGAGTCCTTCAAATCGATTCCTACCCGTGGAGCCAGAATTCCATACCCTCCTGTCACAATCCCCTTTTCAGAATCTATCACAGGACGGTTTAATGGGTGCAGTGCAACTGATACCAGTTGTTCTGCGGTGTCCATCAACGCCTTGGTGTCATAATCGAGCACATAAAGATATTTTACCTGTTCCAAATAGCCGTGGTTGCCCTCAAAAGCTTCCAAATCCACCTGCTGTCCCATGATCATATCAACCAAGGTTTCAATCGCTCCGCGCTTACGTTCCTGCCCCGTAAAAACCTGCTGTGTCTTGCTGAAGCTCCGCTTTCTGACAATTAGGATAAAACTATTGTCATATTGTTTATTTAAATCCCAAACCAGCTTTTTCACCAGACGAACCAATAAGTCATCCTCATTGGTAGTCGGGTATTCGCTTTCCTTCAAATCCGCAAGAAGAGCGATTTTTACATCACCGGTTTTGTTGGTCATATACAGTTTTTCCAACTTACGTTTTAATCGACTGAGTTCCTTGGTGTTCGGCAGCAGTGTTGCAATCGTAATTAACGTTCTTCCCCGGGACGGTATTTTTCCGTTTAACTCCATTCGCGGCAGATATTCAGGCTCTGTCTGTAACAAGCAAAAATAGTCTACAAAGGGCTTGATAATCGCCCATAGCGGAAAATAAAGCAGCAGCGGCAGATAATAATGACGAAATAATATTGCAAACAAAAGGGAAATGACTGCGGGAAGTAGAAACATGAACGGAATGTAAATCTTTGCCGCCAGCTTTTTTTGAAACAAATCCTCATAATCTTCATAAATAAAAAAGCCGATATGTTTGTTATCCTCTTTTTGGCTTTTTTCAATATAGTCTTTTGCCAGCTTTAATTCGTCTTCCTTTTTCTTAATCGCTGTCATACAGAGCTTATATCGGTAAAGATTTCTGGTGACATCATTCATTTTCGGATAGTATCCGGATGGATCTGTCTCTAAAATCTTATCCAGAAGATTTTTGCTTTGAGCAATTTGCATCGTATCGATTGATTTAACATCAAATAATAATTCAATCGCTTTTTGTACCAAACGTTCCTCCTGCTCTCCACCGAACAGACAATTCCTAATTTTATTGATAGCAGAGATTTTCATTGCATGGATTAAAAACTCTATTTCAAAATTTTTCATAGGACGGCGCTGTTCAAATACCGAAACTGCATTAATTAATGATTCGGTGGTAAAGGAAAACTCCATATCCTCCAGACAAAGATCAATGAAAGAGATCACGTCGGTTTGACTATTTTTTTTATCAAACGGCAAAATAATCGCATCAAGATCTTTCAACAAAATTTTGCCTTCTTTTTCGATCAAATAAAAATGATCAATTACCCAATTATCAATACAATTTTTGCTTCCCTGAAAAACCAGATCTTTATAATGCCTGCGAATAGAGCGCAAGCTATCTGCCAGCTCCCGTTTTATAATAGACGCTTTCTGAAATATCAAGCGTTCTTTCGGCGTAACGGCATGAAGAATATTTTGCTCCAGTTGCTCGCTTATCTGTTGATTTTCCATTCCGGTTCATGCCTTTCTGTATCAAAGTATATAGCCAATCAACCTGAAAAATGTTTCGTCTTGCAGTTTATTTACTGTTTGTCTTTGTTATACTCCTCACGGGCGGCAGCCCGCTTTGGTCGTCTGTCTTGACAGACAGTAAATATTCTCGTTAACCACAAGTCACTTTTCAAATCAATTGACTATAAATCATAAGTATTATTTACATAAAGGCATAAAAAAATACAGGATATCAACTATTTGCTGATATCCCGTATTTTTATCTGATTTTTGCATATGTCTTTTCCAAAAAACGCTCCGCTGCCACAATCGCTCTTTTGTGAATGCAATGACCAATTTCACCTGCATCATCATACGCAGTTGCACAAAACGTAATGATTTTATTATCCACTGCGGTTAATTCCGCTTTTACTGACACCGTTGCGCCAACCGGTGTAGCCGAGATATGTTCGGTCTCCAGATAGATTCCTACCGAAGTCAATCCGTCATCCAAAAATTTTTTCAAACATTCCGCACTGCACTGTTCAAACCATGTTATCATCATCGGTGTTGCCAAGACCGGCAAATCCCCGCTTCCGAAATGTTCTGCTGTCATTTCTGCGCTAACTTGTTTGGTCATTTCCTGTTTGCTGCCTATTGTAATTTCCATTTTATGCTTTCAACCTTCCTTGGTTCAACACAATAAAAAATAGTCAAATCTAAAAAACTAAAATTCATTTTTGTTATTTCACAACGGATTTGCTTTTCCAAATCCTGTTCCATAATAAAAAACACCTGTCATTTTTCAACAACAGGTGTCCGTTTCCTATCTGGAACGTTTATTGTCCATAAATCTTCTTAAATCGGACATTTTTTCTTCACTGCTTTGCTTATACTTGCTCATCATTTCTTCAAATGAAAGCGGTTCTTTTTTCTGAGGCGGTCTATCATTATCAAAACGAGTATTTTTTCGCGGCTGCGGAGGAGGATTTTTTGCTTCGTTTGCACGCTTAATTGATAAACTGATTTTTCCGTCTTCACCAATGCTTAATACTTTCACCTTAACTACTTGATTTTGCTGTAAGTGTTCACTGATATCTTTTACAAACGTAGAAGATACCTCCGAAATGTGAACCATTCCTGTCGTTCCAGGCTCCAGTTCCACAAAAGCACCAAATTTTGTAATTCCTGTAACCTTACCCTCTAAAATATTCCCCACCTCAAGCTGCATAAAAAAACTTTTTTCCTCCTTCAATAATCATAGCGTTCTATTTTTTATTGCGCTGCACCGAAATGTGCATAAGCAAAACAAAACAGCTCCTCTTAATTTTCAGCCTTCAGGCTGTTTTTGAATCAATTCTGTTTCTATTATAAACGGACATACTGTTTTTGTCAATTCCCGGAAATATCTACAAACAAGCGCTCGTCCGGTTTCACATAACCGTTTTCACGCGCGATTTTCTCTTTATAAACAGATTCTCCGCCGTTTTCTAAAATATTCTCTAATTCTTCATTTGACATTTTCTGATCTTCGCATTGTTCCTGCAAAGCGGTCAAGGTATTGTTTTGAGCATTAATCTCAAGCTGCACCGTAACAAAATGATATCCCATATACAAAACAAAAATTAGGAAAGCGAAAAACAACAGTAAACTTTTTTTCTTTTTTATTTTTGCCTTTGCCATATTATCCTTCCTTTTTGAGGTTGGTTGTTTGCCCACCTACGCTAAAACAAACTGAAACAAACAAAACGTGAAAAAATCACGTTAATTATCCTCTTTCATGCAATTTTTATTGTTTTTTTTCTTGTTTTTCGATTTTTTTTTAGAACTATTTAAATTATACAATAAAACATCCTTTTTTTGCAAGCGAAATTTAGATATTCGTGATAGTTTTTTAAATTTTGATATAATATACATAAAAAACATCTTTATTTTTCGGAATATAAATACAAATAATTTTACAAAAGGACGGATAAAAATTTTATATAAGAAAAACAAAATCTTTTTTACCCAATTAATAATACATTTTGACATGCGAATCACCAAAAAACCCACCGTAAAATAATATACGACAAACCCCAACAACTCGCCAAGCAAAACATAAAACCGCAGTTGCCCCTCACATCGGAACAGCATAAACAAAAAGCTGCTGATTGCTGCTAATACAAAAAAAACAATGTCCTGTATGCTAATAATAATTTTACCATGCCAAAATGCCAACCGTAAAATACGAAAGACATCATAAAGAGCCCCTAAGCCCACTCCAAGTAAACAGGACAGTAAAAAATCCAATGCCTGCCCGGATATTGATAATTCCATATTCATCACGATTCCTTTTTGAATTTGATTTACCCCTTTCAACAGAGCAAAAAGGAACAAACGGTACGCGAAAAATTACATTTTCCGCACAAAACCATTTCCCCGATTTATTTAAAAATCTTGGAAAAAAAGCTTCCCTTGGATTTATCAACATCGCTGTATACAAAAGAATACATATTTCCTTCTACCGTCAACTCTCCGGTATCAATATTTAATGCATTGATATGCAGATCACTGCCCTTAATTGTGAGTTCTCCCATCTGTGTATAAACGACGACAGTTTCTTCATCAAAGCTATCAATATCAGATACGCCGGAAACCGTCAGGTGCTTTCGATCCTCTAAAATCAGATTATGCGGCACTCTGATGACTTTTTTATCCTCTGCCATTTTGCCTACACTCCTTCATATATATTCATTGATATATATGCAAAAAAAAAGCAAAATATGCCGGAGCTGTCATCCGCTAATCAATCACCGTATAGTTTTCAGAGGCATTGTCTTTTGTTGCGTATTCAGAAACACGCAGTACCTTAACCTTTAAGGGCGTATTTCCAAGATTGATTTCAATAATATCGTTTACTTTTACATCATAGGAAGCCCGTGCCGGTTTGCCGTTGACCACGATACGTCCCGCATCGCAGGCTTCGTTTGCCACAGTGCGACGCTTAATCAGACGGGTAATTTTCAGATATTTATCCAATCTCATCCTGCCATTACTCCTTTCAATCGTTGTATCTTATTCAATCTCCGCAAAAACAAATAGCCTTGGTGCTGAAACAACAACACCAAGACCACTGATATCACGAAACAGTAAACTTATTTCGCAACTACATCTTTCAATGCTTTACCTGCTTTGAAAGCCGGAACTTTCTTAGCCGGGATATTCATTTTCTCTTTAGTAGCAGGGTTGATGCCCTCTTTGGCAGCGCGCTCGCGTACTTCAAAAGTACCGAAACCTACCAATTGAATTTTTTCACCTTTAGCCAAAGACTCAGTAATTGTGTCGATTACTGCAGAAACAGCTTTATCAGCATCTTTCTTTGTCAACTCGGCTTTTTCAGCAACTGCATTAATCAATTCTGTTTTAGTCATTTTTTTGACCTCCGTTATTATTTTTTATTCCCAAAAGCATAAAATGCTTTTATTGGCATATTTGTTTTGCTTGATACCACAACTGATTAAGTTGTTCCAAATCAGCCTTTGTCATATCAATATTATGTTCACCTGCAAGGCGCTCCACTTCAGCAAAACGATGAATGAATTTTTGAGTGGATTTCGTCAAACTGTCCTCTCCGTCTAACTTGGAAAAACGGGCAATATTCAAAGCGGAAAAAATAAGATCTCCCAATTCTTCCTCAACATGCTGCTGATTACCGGAAGCAAGTGCCTCCTCCAATTCCGAAACCTCGCTTTTTAAATCCGCCATTGCCTGATCACAGGTATCATAGTCAAATCCTGCACGCGCCGCACGCTGTTGTACCTTTTGCGCACGCATCAATGCGGGCAATACACTCGGAACCGCCTCTAAAGTTTCAGTAGCCGATTTTTGACCTTTTTCTGCTTTTTTTATTTTATCCCAATTAGACAAAACCTGGTCGGCATTATGCACCGTAACGTCTGAGAAAATATGAGGATGACGCAATATCAGCTTTTGACAAATTCCATCCGCCACATCATCAAAGGTAAAATTATCGTTTTCCGTTTCCATCTGCGTGTGAAAAACCACTTGCAGCAGTACGTCTCCCAATTCTTCCTTCAAAAGCTCGATATCATTCTTATCTATTGCTTCTACCACTTCATAGGTTTCCTCAATAAAGTTCTTACGAATAGACTGATGTGTTTGCTCGATATCCCACGGACATCCGTTCTCTGAACGAAGCAAACGCATGATCTTCAACAAGTCGCCGATATCATAATGTGGTTTAAACTGAAACTCCATCTTGGGTACCCCATACTTTTTCTCATCTTGCAGATAATAAAATTGCTATATCTTTACCTCTTTTTCAAGTAAAACCGTGCAATTTCAGCGGTCATATTTCAAAAAATCTATTTGACCCGCAAAATCTTGGCAATTTTTTCCCCTTTTGGAAGCATTAAAATGTCATCTTTTGAGATTCCATGCACCAAAAGCAAAGAAATAACGTAAATGAGCCCACCGATTACGATTGCCGTCAACGTTGTCAGCTTGGTTGGAAGGAATCTGCCGAGCAGTCCATTTGCCGCCCAAGCAGCCGCTCCCATCAAAACAGCAGCAATCAATGGCTTCACAAAAACACTCATAAAATTCGGCATCACCTTGGTCTGCCTGCACAGGAAATACAACCCCAACAAAAAGCTGACGATATAGCAAGCCAGTGTACCAAATGCCGCACCCTTAATGTTTAACTGCGGTATTCCCACTAATGTAAAATTCATTACCAATTTGATTGCGGCGCCGAGCAGCATCAATTTAACCGGAATATCTACCCTACCCACTGCCTGAAGCATATTATAGATTGGTGTGACAATGGAAACAAAGATGCAGGCAATACCCAATATTTGCAAAATCGGTCCGCCAATTTCCACTGTTTCGGTATTGAACAAAAAGGACAATACCGGCTTGCTGAGTACCGAAAGACCGACACCGGCAGGAATCGCCAGCAATGCTGTAATCCGCAGCACAGATTCGATATTACGCTTTGTACCGGCAATATCCTTACGAGCCCATGACGCCGTCACATTCGGCAGTGCGCTTTTCCCGAAGGCAACGCAAAGAGAAGGCACCAAATTAAACAGGGATAATACGGCAACCGAGTAGATTCCCCACAGTTCATCCGCAATTTTATCGACCGGAATATTATTCGGCATAAATTCACCGAACATTTTCATGATAACATCGGTATGATTGATTGCCACACTGTTAAGCCTGGATTTAATAGAGAACAAATCAATCACTGAAGTTAAGTTTACCGCCAAAGAGCCCAACGATACCGGAATGGCGATTTTCAACAGCCTGACCAGCAATGTTTTTGTCGACATTGATTTTGGCGACGACGCCAGTTCTGCTTTACTGATGCCGTCCCCTTTTATCTTATGGCGTAAAACTAAAACCATAGTTCCGACCACCGTACTGGCTGTTACACCAAAAGTTGCAGCAACCGCTGTATATGGTGCCACCGCCAGTTGTACCTGCTTCATAATTTCTTCCTGAAGCTCCGCACCGGACAAACCGGGCGTAATATTTACCACAGTGCCAAAAACTAATTTGGTGGTTTCTTTGGTTGCCTCATACTGACTCAATCCCATCTGAACTACAATATAAGCAAATATCAATCCCACCAGCATTTTGGCAAGCGCTTCGATTAACTGGGAAATCGCAGTCGGGTACATGTTTCGTAAGCCTTCATAATAACCACGGTATGCCGACATAATACATCCGAAAAACACAGCGGGCGCAATCGTCACCACCGACCACAGTGCTCCGGCAGATTTCTGCATCGTAACAAATGGTTTAGCAAACACCGCAATGATAACCATCGCGATAAAACCGACAATTAAAAAGGTCAAAAGTGCCAAATGAAAAATCTTTCTGCTGTCCCGATAGCGTCCTCTTGCCGATGTTTCGGCAACCATTCTTGAGACTGCCACCGGCAAACCGGCTACACAAACTGCATAAATAGGGGTAAACAAATTATAGGCAGAAGCAAAAAAACCTGAGCTGACGCCTCCCACAAGGTTGGCAAGCGGGATTTTAAACAGCGCGCCGATCACTTTTACCAAAACCGTGGCAGCAACCAGAATAAATGCACCCTGCAAAAAATTCTGCTTTGTACTTTTCTTACCCAAATTATGCGCCCCCTTCCACTGTTTCGGATACACATCGTCTAGGTATCCGTTTTTTGAAAGCATTTTTTATTATGAAACAGGATTTTGACAACAAATCCGTCGTGGAATAACAAAAAATAAACCTAAAACTTTTTGAATTCGAGTATTTTTTATCATACCACTATTTAGCAACAAATACAATCATAAATCCAAATTTTTAAGAATTTGTTTATTATGTCTTTTTACTGCTGCCTTTACTTTTTCGATATCAATCGTATGAAATTCTCCGTTTTGATACAGGATTTTACCGTTTACCACTGTCATCATAACGTCGGTTCCCTGCGCCGCGTAAACCAAATCATTTAATTTATCATGAGATGGATACCAATACGGCTTATCGCAATTTAAAACAGCAAAATCGGCTTTGTTTCCCACCTTAATGCAGCCCGTATCCGGTCTTCCCTGCGCGGCAGCGCCGTTTTGGGTCGCGTATTTCATGATCTCTGCCGGCGGACAAATTGCCGCATTGCCGGTGATTCCTTTATGCAATACCGAAGTCAATTTTACTTCTTCAAGAAGATTCAAATTGTTGTTTGAGGCACAGCCATCTGTCCCCAGCGTAATATTGACGCCTTGCTTTTGCATATCCGCAATCCGTGCCACACCCGAGCCCAATTTCAAGTTGCTAACCGGGCAATGCGCTGCTGTAACCTGATTTTGAGCAAGAATGGCAATATCTTCATCGGTTAGATAAACACAATGCGCCGCCGTAGTCGGATTATCAAAAACGCCCATCGTTTCCATATATCTTGTCGGCGTCATTCCGTGGCGTTCTATACACTCATCAAATTCCTTTTTGGTTTCTGCCAAATGGATATGCATATTGCATCTAAGCGACTTTGCATATTCCGCCATTGCCGATACCACTTTTGGCGTTGAGGTATATTCGCCGTGAATGCACATATCAACTTTTATTCTTCCATTCCCCACATTATTCCAATTTTCATATAATTCCCTGCTTTCCCGGAAAGACTGTAAATCCGAAAGGGATGAATCGTCAAAACAAAGCACTCCGCGGCTGATATTCGCACATATTCCGCTTTCTAAGGCAGCTCTTGCAATGTCACCGCAAAAATCATACATTTCGGTAAAGGAAGTCACCCCGAACATCAGCATTTCCGCAATTCCCAAAAGAGAAGCATCATAAACACTGTCCGCATCAAGCTGATGCTCATAAGGAAAAATCCGCTCATTCAGCCATCGATCCAGCGGAAGATTCTCCCCATATCCCCGCAACAGCGTCATGGGAACATGAGTATGTGTATTTACCATGCCCGGTATCATCAGTTTATCTTTACCGTCAAATTCTTCTTCCGAACCGGTTTCTGGCATTTGTTCTCCGATATAAACAATCTTGTCCTGCCTGATTTGGACATATTGATTTTCCCGTATCTGAAATGTATCATCCAATATTGCAATATTTTTAAAAATCATCGCCCGAACGGTCG
>ERZ827524.1021-NODE-1021-length-30610-cov-4.375192_pt1 | contig 30610 bp, 28 predicted proteins | sample MGYA00519702_ERZ827524 | MGnify/ENA primary metagenome ERZ827524 (study PRJEB31778, sample SAMEA3449341) | human gut metagenome | biome: human gut; feature: human-associated habitat; material: faeces | place: United Kingdom | collected 2010/2012 ...
CGTAGGTTGGTATGATAATACACCTTCGGCAGATATTTGTCAAGTCTTTTTTTAAAATTTTTTACTTTTACCGAAAAAAGTTGACGACAGACCGATTTTAATGTAGTATAATACTGCTTGAAAGGGAGAGGACTATGGGAGTTTTACAAAGTATTGATTGGTGGATACTTCATTTTATAAGGGATAATCTTGCCTGCGGCTTTTTGGATTTTGTCATGCCGAAGTTAACGCTGCTGGGAGACAAGGGTATAATATGGATTGCAATTTCACTTGTACTTATAGCTACCAAAAAATACCGCAAATGCGGCCTGCTTTGCCTTGCCGGAATGGTTATAGGCCTTGTTGTAGGAAATGTTTTTCTTAAAAATCTTGCGGCCCGTCCCCGGCCGTGTTGGATTGAGGATGTAAATATGATTGTGTCAATCCCCGGTGATTTTTCCTTTCCTTCGGGTCATACCCTGTCCTCGGTCATTTCAACCGTTATACTTATGCTGACAAACAAAAAATTCGGATGGTTTGCAATTCCTCTGACGGTTATTATTGCTTTTTCGCGGCTTTACTTATATGTGCATTTTCCCACGGACGTAGTTTTCGGGGCGATTTTGGGTGTGGCAATCGGCTTTTTTACATGGTTTTTATCCAAAAAAATAAAGCCCTTGAACCGACTTTAAAAATTTTATAAAAAAAATAAATTTAGTAGTGATTTTCTGAGAAAAGTGTGTTATAATCTTTCGGCAGGATACTTTTCTTTTTGAAAATATCAATATCCGCCCGTAGCGAAGCTGGATATCGCAGCAGATTCCGATTCTGAAGGCCGGGGGTTCGAATCCCTCCGGGCGGGCCATGAAAAAGCACTTGCAATCGCAAGTGCTTTTTTCAGTTCAATTTGCCTTCGGCAGTGATATCCGGTTTCGCCCGATGATATTCGCTTCGCGAGTGTGCAGGACGAATAGAACAGCAGTACTGCCCGGAGGTGTAATATCACTTTTGCCGCGAGTGCAGCGAACGGGCCTGCGCTTGTTTTACGGCGCGGATTTGAAATAATACCGTAAAAACCCCGCCCCGATTTTTCGGAGCGGGGTTCGTTTAAAAGTCCGGGTGCGGTTCGCCGCGGCGATACTTGTCCATAATGTCTTTGAACACCTCGCCGTTTGACGGAGGCGTCCAGGTTATGGCGTTGGCTCCGGCCTCGACGGTTGCGAGGATGCTCTCGTCTGTCGGGCCGCCGGTTGCGATTATCGGAACATCGGGGAAACGCTCCCTGATGCTGCGCACGACCTGCGGCGTTCTGCCGGCTGCGGATACGTTCAAAATGCTGACGCCCGAGTCGATGCGCCCCTGTATGTCCTCGTCCTCGTTGAGTACGGTGATAACTATCGGCACGTCTATCGTTGCGTGCAGGTCTCTTATCGTCTCGTTTCTTGTCGGCGCGTTGACGACAACGCCTATCGCGCCCTGAAACTCCGCGTGCAGGGCGAGGTTGACGACTCTGTGACCCTGTGTCAGTCCGCCGCCGACTCCGACAAAGACCGGCACATCCGCCGCCACCATGACGGCCTGGGTTATTACGGGCTGCGGGGTGAACGGATAGACTGCGATAACAGCGTCTGCGTTAGTGTTTCTGATAATGCTCGCGTCGGTCGAAAAAAGCACGGACTTTATCCTTCTGCCGAGTATTTTGATTCCGCTGCAGCGATAAATCGGCTCGGGAACCTTGAGCATGAAGTCTCTGAGACTCCCCTTGATCTCCGGTATGTTTTGCTCCGGCATAACATCAATCCTTTCTCTCCTATTCGGCTGCCGCGAAGAAAAATCTTGCATTGAGCGTAAAACGGCATATAATATAAATAAGCGCGAAAGCCGTAGATTTTAACGGAGCAGCCGTTTGTATAATTTGTGATAATGAATTTTTATTATTTATATTTGCACATAAGTATAACATATTTATAAACACGGGTCAATTACCGAGAAGAATCAAGCGAGAAAAGGGGATTTGCCATGAAATTCGAAAAAATTGACATCTGCGATGTCAACGACAGCTTTGTTCACCTTATCAGAGATGACTGGGCGCTTCTCACCGCCGGTGAGAAGGGCAACTATAACACCATGACCGTAAGCTGGGGTATGCTGGGCGAGCTGTGGGGCAAGGATGTGGTGACTGTTTTCGTGCGCCCGCAGCGATACACCTATGAATTTATGGAAAAGTACAATAATTTTACGCTCTCGTTTTTCGGCAGCGAATACAGAAGGGCGCTCTCCTTCTGCGGCTCCAAGAGCGGACGCGATTTCGACAAGGCCGAGGAATGCGGGCTTACCGCTTTTGAGACGGGCGAAAGCGTGGCTTTCGAGGAGGCAAAGCTGATTATAGCCTGCAGGAAGACAGCCTTTACCGACATGGATCCGTCGAAGTTTATTGCGCCCGAAATAGAGGATAACTACAGCAACGGCGACTACCACCGCGCCTATATCGGCGAGATAACAGGGGTCTTTAAAAAAAATTAAGATTTTTTAAAAAACTTTGAAAAAAACCTTGACAATTGTCGGGGAATGTTGTATTATAGCTGAGCACTTGAGAGAGCGGTCATACAAAAATCGCTCTGAAGTCGGTGTCTATGACGATGAGGGTCCACCCGTTCCCATTCCGAACACGGTAGTTAAGCTCATTCGTGCTGACAATACTCGGAGGGCAGCCTCCCGGGAAGATAAGTCGACGCCGACATTTATGAATTCAGCTTTCCAATAGGGAGGCTGTTTTCTTTTTAGACGGTAGCGGATTTGGTCGCAGCCGTCTTTTTTTATTGCATTTTTGCCGTAAGATAAGTTAAAATAATTGCGGGTGATGATATGAAAACTACATTCGAGCTGATCTATGATGTTGTCAGAAAAATTCCGCGCGGCTGCGTTGCAACCTACGGTCAGGTGGCGGCGCTTGCGGGCAATCCGCGCTGGTCGCGCGTGGTCGGCTATGCCCTGCACGTAAATCCCGAGCCGGGAGTTATCCCGTGCCACAGGGTAGTCAACCGCCTCGGCGAGACCTCGTCGGCTTTTGCGTTCGGCGGCGAGGATATGCAAAAGACCCTCCTCGAGGAGGAGGGAGTTGAGTTCGATTCTTCGGGCAGGGTGAACCTCAAAAAATATCAGTGGCGCACCTGAACATCGGCGCACATAAGAGCTGCGGCTTTATTGCCCGCCGTCCTCAATCGGCGCATAGTGGCGGATGAAGGCGTTGATGAACAGCGGCCCCATGTCTATCGCATGGAACACCGCGCCGTTCGCAGTTTCGAGCACAGTTATGCCCTCGCCCTCGCTGCCCTTGGTCAGGTTGCGGTCGAAATATTTTGAGACATCTCCGCTTTTCGGGTCGATTTTATAGACGGCCTGCGTGTCATCGTTTGTCGCGGCGTAGAGCATACCCCTGTACATCTCCGCGCCCTGGATGCTTCTTACCGTCTCGCTGAGCTTCACCGACCCGACATACTTCATGTTGTCCGCTATATCGTAGAAGATGAGCTCGTTGGCTTTTTTCGAGTGGTCAAGGGTGATAAGCAGACCTCTGTCGTTATCCACCGCGACCCACGGCAGACCGCGCGTATGCAGGGCTTTGTCGAGAATATAATATCTGCCCGTGAATTTCAGCGTGTCGGCGTCATAGACCGCAACTACGGGATATTCCCAGACCTTGCTGTCCTCGAGCCCCGCATATATGCAGTTGTCAGCCTTGGAGTAGCTGATGCCGCCTATGTGCGCGAGGCCGTATTCGTCCTTGAGCTTCTTCGGAATGGCGAGCGGGTTGGATTTCACGCGCGTCTTGCCGTCGAGCTCGGACTTTGTCAGCCCCCATTTCGAGCTGAAATAGTAGTATTTGCCGTCTGTCGTTATGCCCTGCGAGCGCTCCGCCGCGCCGATAAGCAAAATGTTATCCTTCGACACCTCCGGATGCCGCTTGCCCGCGGACAGCGCGTCGATGCCGAGCGTCAGAGCGGAGAGAAAGGTCATGAACGCCGCGAGCGAGAGTGCGGCGAGGCGACGCATGACGGCTGTGGCTTTTCCGAGAATTTCTATATACTGCATATGAAAACCTCCTGTTTGTTGCCGTTCTGATTATAACTTAGCAAAAACAGAGTGATATGTCAATCGTAAAAATAAAAAAACGCAGTAACGGCCTTGACCGAAACTGCGTTTTTGTTTTAGCTGTCAGGCAGCCTTACTCGTCGATGGAGTAGTGGCTGAAATGGATATTGAGGCGAGACTTGCCTGCCGCAATGATGTGGAACAGGGAACCGTCGTCCATGGGAAGAATGGTGACGTCTTCGGCCTCAAAGCCCTTACCGAGATTGGTGTTGAATGCTGTGGAGACAACGCCTGTGGAAACGTCTATAGCGAGAATCGGCTTAGTGTCGTTCTTGACATCGCTGGAGAGATAGAGAGTGCCCTTGTAGAACTCTGCACCCTGGACTCTGTCGATGGGAGCGGACAGCTCGATGGTCTTTACATACTCAAAACCGTCAACGGAATAAACGTTGAGCTGAGTGGCGTTCGACCAATCGGAGGTGTAGATGAGTCCGTCCTCGGGGTTGACAGCGCACCATGCCATGTGGGACTGGTTGCTGACCTCAAAGAACTCGCCGGTGTACTCAAGAGTCTCCGCATCATAAACTGCGATAAGCGGATGCTTATAGAACTGGTTGTCTTCAAGCGCGGCATAGATCTTGCCGTTGTAGTAGGAGAGACCGCCGAGATGGTTGCTGTTGTATTTGGCGGTGAGCTCGCCGGGGATAGCGGCTACCTTCTTAATTACGGTTGTCTCGCCGTCGAGAGCCATTTTTGTCAGGGTTGTTTTGCCGCTGAAATAAAAATACTCTCCGTCGTTTGTCAAGCCCTGAGCCTTTGTAATTGCATCGGTGAGCACGATATTCTTGTCGCTGACCAGCGTAGCACCCTCGGGGGGAGCGGCCGGCTTGTCAAGTTTACCGGTCAGTGCGCCGATAAGCGCCGAAAAAATGGTGCAGGCGGCAATTACAATTTTGATAAAATTCTTCTTGTCAAACATGTTTTTCCCTTCCATATTCTTTATTTTTATCCACACCTTTTAACTTAGGTACAGACAAATAACAGCATTATACTAAGACACAAAAACAAAGACGAACAAAATGTCAATATGCCATAACTTATTTCGCGTGCATATCGAATCTTGCCGCCTGGCGTGACGTTTTATCGCATTAGTACGCACTAAATATAGCAAACATCTGAGCCATTTGTCAATACTTTATACGGATAAAATACCGATAAATGCTAAATAATTTGATTTTTTTTGTATTTTTTGTACTTTTTAACTTGATATTTTTCTGATTTTTTAGTAAAATAATAATAAAATCAGGCTCGCTCATTGCCGGAACGGTGGGATTTATATGAACTCTGAATCGACGCACGGATACCGTCCGTGCATAATAATCCCCGGGATAGGGCAGTCAAAGGTCATAGAGACGGACGAAAACGGCGAAAAGCTCAGGAACCTCTGGCCGTTCGACCCCGATGTTGACACCCTCGTTAAGAAGATAACCCCGTCGGGTATAAGGATGATGCTGCTGCGCCGTGACTGCGGCTTTTCTTCGGCGCTCGATGAGGCTGTGCGCTCGATGCTTGAGCCGCTCGGCTGCACGCCCGACTCCGAGAGAAAGGTCAGAGCCGAGGTTGTCGGCTACTACCGTCCCGTCGGCGAATGTACGGACGACGAAAAAAGATACATATATAAAATGGTACCGCTGAGCGCCCTTGCCGATATTATCGGCGAGGAGAATTTATATTTCTTTGCCTACGATATTTTCGGCAAGGCGGATGAAAATGCCCGCCTGCTGCGCGAGTTTATTTCTACGGTCAAAGAGCAGAGGCAGTGCGACAAGGTCGATCTCATCCCCGTGAGCATGGGCGCGACCGTCGCGCAGATGTATTTTGAGCTCTACGGCGGCGACAGAGATGTAAAGCGCGTTATCGGCGTTGTCCCCGCGTATGACGGATCGGATATAGCCGCCGACCTGCTTGCCGGCGACATAAGAACCGATGACTGCGGGGCGCTGCTCGAGATGCTTCTCAGCAGGCGCGAGGCGGAAAAAATATCAAAGCTTATGAGTAAAATGCCCAAGAAGGTTGCGGACAGAGCGGTGAGAACCTTAGTCCGCGCGGCGTGCGAGACTGTTATCGTCAACAGCTCGACGATGTGGGGTATAATCCCGTCCGAGCGCTATACGGAGCTTCGTGACAGATATCTTGCCGACCCAGACCACGACTCCCTGCGCGCAGTGGCCGACCGCCACTGGCGGGTCAGGAGGAATATAAAAGAGCTTGTCAGGCGCGAGCAGGAGCGCTCGGTTGAATTTTACAATATCTGCGGCTGCGGAAAGCCGCTGACACCGATAGCGGCGTCGGATAACCTTATGTCCGACACGATAGTTCCGACATATTCGGCGTCCATGGGCGCTCAGTGTGCGGCCCCCGGCAAGACGCTCAGCCCCGGGCGCGATGAACCGGCAGATTTTGTCTCTCCGCGCTCGGATATAAACGCTGCCTGCGCCGCCGTGCCGGACAGAACATGGTTCTATTATAATATGGAGCACGAACAGGCGGCGGAAAACACTGCGCTGCTCGAGCTTGTTGCGGCGATAGCCTCGTCAGACGAGCCGATAGATGTGTTCACTCTGCCCGACCATCCCCAATTTGCCGATTATTGCTGATTTATAAGGAATAGGAAAATATATTATTTAAGAACAGGAGAAAAACTATGAAAAAGATGAAATCGACCGTAGCCCTTGTGCTCGCGCTCATCATGGCTTTTTCGGCATTTACCTGCGCCTCGGCCGCTCCCGCGTCCGCATCGGACGATGCGGCGATAGCTAAGGCCGTTGACACGCTTGCCGACGCCGAGAATGAGGGCGGAACACACGCCGACTGCCGCAACGGAGATTGCGGGCACGCACCCGTCGTTGTAGTCCCAGGCATCAACCATTCGCCCACCTATCTCTATGACGAGAACGACGAACCCGTGCTCGATAAGGACGGCAAACGCATAGGCGGAACGCTGCTCATCCTCGATACGGACAATCTCGTCACCGTCCTTCTCAAGAAGCTCGCGTGGCCCCTTGTCAAAATGCTCGCCACCCAGACGGACAGCGGCTTCCCCAAGGCGGTCTATGAGACTGTCTGCGAGCTCTTCTCCATACAGAAGTGCGACAACGAGGGCAAGCCGATAAACAATCTCAAGACCGAGAAGTTCGGTTCTCTCGCTGACATGGATAAGGGCACGAGAGACTGGGCATACAGAATGATTCCCATGCAGAAGCTGACGAATATAATAGGCGAGGATCATGTTTATTTCTTCACCTTTAACCTCGTCGGCAGCCCCATGGAATCAGCTTCTAACCTCAACGAGTATATCCAGCAGGTCAAGAAGGCGACCGGTCACGATAAGGTAAACCTCCTCAACGTCAGCCTCGGCGGAACTATCTTCACCGCATACCTTGACGTTTACGGACACAAGGATATCAACCAGGTCGTCAACGCCGTTGCCGCAACCGACGGCTCCGAGATAATCGCCGATTTTCTCACGAGAGGCGAAGAGGGCTTCAGAATAGACGACGAGTTCCTCTATCATGAGTATATCCCGAAAATAATCGCGGAGAGCAACGACACTGCGTCTCTCGGCTATCTGCTCAACCTTGTTATCAGAATAATCCCGAGACAGGTGTTCAGAGACACCCTGACGGCCGCCATGGACGGTCTGTCCGAGACCTTGCTCGTAAACTGCCCGCAGTTCTGGGCGCTTGTCCCGTCCGACAGATATGACGCGCTTTGCAAAAAGTATCTGACCGACAAGGATCATGCGGTTCTCAAGGCAAAGACCGACCGCTATCATCAGGCTCAGCTCAATCTCGGGAAGAATGTCCTCGCGGCTCACGAGGAGGGCGTTAAGATAGACTCCATAGCCGGCGCAAATCTCGGATTCGGCGATGTGGAGTACAGCTACTTCAGCATAATCAAGAGCGCGCTCAATACCAATTCCGACGGTATTATTCAGCTCTCCTCGACCACCATGGGCGCTACCGGCGCCGCTCCCGGACAGAAGCTGCCCGACAGCTACAAGCCCGCCAAGGCAGGCTATATGTCCGTTGACGGCTCGATTGATGCATCCACGGCTATTCTGCCCGACAACACCTGGATATTTATCGGTCAGCACCACGAGGCCGGCAACAACGACGTTGTTCTGACCCTCGCCTGCGCGCTGTTCACCGACCCCGAGCTCAAGGATATACACTCGAAGCCCGACGTCTGGCCGCAGTATAACGGCACCTGCCGCACAAAAGAAATCAGACGCTGGCTTCTTCCCGACGCAAAGGCGTACAGGGCGAAGATAGACGAGCTGCCCGAGGATGAGCGTCCGAGCGCCGAGCAGATAGCGGAGCTTGACGCCGCCATCGCTCAGGGCGAGGAAGCGCTCAATATGACGATAGCCGACCCCGAAAAGGCGGATGCCGCCAAGGAGAGACTGACAAATATCCTCGTTGAGCTCGGCCAGCGCGAGCCCGCAAAGGAGACCTCAAAGGCCGCTTTCGCGCTCGAAAAGGTCTGTTGTGCACTGAGCCTCATCGCTCTCAAGACAATAGGCAGCCAGGGCTATTCCGACGTCACACGCGTAATTATACGGTTCATTATTAAGTTTTTAGGTTCCGTTATCTGATTTAAATCTCAATATACGGCGAGCCCCTTTTCGGAGTTCGCCGTAAATTTTTAAAGGAGGGAGTTATAAAATGAAATCAGCCAAAAGAATAGCGGCGCTGCTGCTTTGCACGGCACTGATTCTCTCGACCGGAATATCCGCCGCTTCCTACGGCGGGGCAAGGCGGGAAGCGGTGTCTGCCTCAGATGAGGCGGGGCTTGTCGAGGCCCTGACGCAGGGCGGAGAAAAGGCCGAGCCCGCAAAGGCGAAAAAGCCCGGCACTCTGACCGAGTGCGGCGGAGCTTGCGAGCACAGCCCGACGGTCGTTATTCACGGCATAGGCCAGTCCAAGACCTACTTATACGAGGATGACGAGATAGCGGTGGACGAGGACGGCAAAATGATAACCGGCTGGCCGATATACGCAAACACAAAATATATCGTCCAAAATTTGCTTCTGCCGCTCGTCAAAATGCTCGTCACCCAGCGCGACGACGGCTTTGTCGAGTCGTTCAGAAAGACGCTCGAGGGCACGTTGTATGTCAACGCCTTTGACTCGAACGGCAAGAACATCTATGATGTCAGAGTCAAAAAATATCCGTACAGCGTCGCAAAGTGCAGCGACGAGGAGAAGAGTGAGATCTACGGCAACGTGCCGCTGGAGACGCTCACAAAAACCGCGGGCGAGGATCATCTCTATTACTTCGCCTACAACTCCTTCGGCAACAACGGCGAGATAACCGACGAGCTCTATGACTTTATCGCCAAGGTGAAGCGCGAGACGGGTCACGACAAGATAAATATCGCGGCGATAAGCCTCGGCGGAACGATAGCCAACAGCCTCTTTGACCGCTATCCGGAGCTCTACGCGAGCCTTGACCGCGTGGTGTATATCGTCCCCGCGCTCGACGGCTCCAACATAGTCGGCGATATATATATAGGCAAGCTCAGCACCTCCGACGAGATGCTCTACAAGAAGCTGCTCCCGAAGCTTGTCGGCGGCGCGGAGGGCTATCTGCTCAACGCCGTTATAAGGCTCATACCCAAACAGATACTCCTCGACACGCTCGATGCGACCGTTGACGGGCTGACCAATGTTATCCTGCGCAACTGCACCACGATGTGGTCGCTCGTGCCAGAGGCGTATTATGACGAGGCCGTGGCGCGCGTTCTGCCCGGGAAAGAGAACGCCGAGATGCGCAGGCAGGTTGAAATTTATCACCGCGCGCAGGTAAACAGATTCAAAAACATCGAGAAGATGAGAGAAGCGGGAGTTGAAGTCTTTGACATAGTCGACTACGACTATCAGCTCTACTGCCTTGTGCCCTCTTATGACAAGAGTAATGCGGACGGAATAATCCACGCGGAGTCTACCTCCATGGGCGCGAAATTTGCAAATATCGGCGAGACTCTCGGCGAGGACTATGTCCAGCAGGGCACACACTGCAAGAACAAGGCGCACAATCATATTTCGCCCGACGGCGTTGTTGACGCGTCGGTGGGTCTGCTTCCCGACCACACCTTCTATTTCAAGGGACAGGATCACGAAAAGACCGGCTCCAACGATGTCATAATGAAGCTTGCGACCGAGCTGCTGACTAATCACGAGTTCAAGGATGTCTATTCCATGCCCGACAGGTTCCCGCAGTTCAATATCGGCAGGAATACGAAAGATTTAGTGAACAATCTGATGAAACCGGCGCAGGAGATAGACAGGAGCACGCTCTCGCCCGAGGATGCGGCGGAGCTTGACGCGGCGCTCGAGGAGTGCAATGCGATGCTCGAAAATACGGTAGTCGACCCGGCGGCGACAGAGCACGCACAGAAGAGGCTCGAGAATATACTGATAAAAATCGGCGAGCGCGAGGCTCCGAACGAGAATAAAGAGAAGCTGAGCGCGGTCGGCGAGGCGATAAGCAAATTTATAAGCGATGCGCTCTATGAGTGCGTCGGCGCTCAAGGCTATTACGATGCGTTCCAACAGCTGCTGGAGCTTATCGGAAAATACTTCCCTCAGCCCGTATGAATGGAATAAAATAACAGCAGACCGGGGAGACCCGGTCTGTTTTTGTGTGTATTCATTGAAATCAGAATCAATCGGAAATCTGCTTGAACTACGCTGTCTCCATTATCTCCGCAAGTAATCAAGTCTGTTTGCCCTTTCATAAGCCAATTCCAAAAACTGACAAATATTCAAATGAGAATAATCCCAATTCATTGGTTCCAAAGTTGTTGCTCCACGGTATCCTGTACAGGCAATTTTCTCCATAACTGTATCCCAGTTAATATTGCCGTCGAACGGTAATTGATGTTGATTGTGGCTGCCGCCGTTATCATGTAAATGAATTGCCATCAGACGGTTCCCATACATTCCCAACAAATCTTCATCCGGTGCATAATTTATATGATGACAACTGTCATAACAATAGCCTACATTATTTGAAGTAAATTTATTTAAAGCTGTTTTTAAATTTTTAATGTTGCTTAAATTTTCAAAAGCAATATGAATATTCTTTTGCTCTGCCTTGTTTATAAGCTCTGCCAACCGTCTGATTCCTATTTGAGTTAAAGAATTATTATCGTTTGGCAAATGTATCACTACGGTTGGTATATCATATTCACAGCAATCCGCTACACATTGCAGATAACTTTGAAATACGCTTTCTCCGCTCAGATTATCCAGTGACAGATTATTCTGTTCATGCACAGGCGCATGGATATTTTCTACGAATAAACCTGCACTTCGAGCCAGTCTTACATCCTCCCGATAACCGTCTCCTCTGCCAAACTGATTGCTCCACCATAACATTACACAATCAAATCCCGCTTTTCTGATCAATTTGTACCTTTCTTCAAAAGAGATATCATATCCCGGACCATACCCGAAGCAATCATATATTCCCGTCATTTTGTATCTCCCCTCACAAATGCTCAAAGTTACCTGATTTGATTATAACAATAACACTCCCTGATATCAACCGGAGAGTGCTTTTGTTTCAGTTTTATTCAATTCTCCATATTAGTTTGTTTTTGCATCGTTCTATATTCTTACGACCGTATGAAATAAGAGCTTGAATCAGCGGCACAAAAGCAAAACAGCCGGAGAGAAAATCTCCGGCTGTTGATTTAATTTTTACATTCCGCGCCTTGTTACGCAGTTTTCGAGGTTTATCGCATCGTACACGCCCTCGTCGAAAAGCGGGCAGATGCTTTTGTATTCGTCTATCGGCAGCTCTTCGAGCGTCGTGCCGTTTTTTATGCACAGTGCAACGAGCTCGCCCGTAGCCTTGTATGCATCGCGGAAGGGCAATCCCTTTGAAACGAGGAAGTCGGCGCAGTCGGTCGCGTTTATGAAGCCGCCGGCGGCCGCCTTTCTCATGTTCTCGGGAATCATCTTCATCGTCGCTATCATCGGAATCAGCGCCGTCAGGCACATCTTGACCGTGTCCATGCCGTCGAAAATCGCGTCCTTGTCCTCCTGCATATCTTTGTTATATGCAAGCGGCAGACCCTTCATAGTCGTGAGCAGTCCGCAGAGGTCGCCTATCACGCGCCCCGCCTTGCCGCGCGCGAGCTCTGCGAGGTCGGGATTCTTTTTCTGCGGCATAATGCTCGAACCGGTCGAAAAAGCGTCGTCAAGCTCGGCGAATTTGAACTCCCATGAGCACCACATGATTATCTCTTCGCACAGGCGCGAGATGTGAACCATGAGTATCGAGCACGCCCCGAGCAGCTCGAGGCAGAAGTCTCTGTCCGATACGCCGTCGAGGGTGTTGGGCATATAGCCGTCAAAGCCGAGGGCTTCTGCGGTCATGGCGCGGTCGATGGGATATGTTGTCCCCGCGAGCGCACCCGAGCCGAGCGGGGAGAGGTTCATTCTTTCGGCGGCATCCTCAAAGCGTCCGAGGTCGCGGCGGAGCATCTCGATATATGCGCCTATGTGCGCCGAAAAAGTTATCGGCTGGGCGCGCTGGAGATGCGTGTAGCCCGGCATAATGCAGCGGGCATACTCCTTCGCCTTGCCGTCGAGCGCAGCGATGAGCCCGTTTATGAGCTTTGTGACGCTCTGAACGTCTTTTCTCAAATAGAGTCTTATGTCAACGGCGACCTGGTCGTTTCTGCTGCGTCCCGTGTGGAGCCTCTTGCCCGCGTCGCCTATCCTCGAGGTGAGCTCGCCTTCTATAAAGGTGTGTATATCCTCGGCGTCGGGATCTATTGTCAGCTCGCCCGAGATGATATCGTTTCTGATATCCGAGAGCCCCGCAAGGATTTTTTCGCAGTCCTCATCGGAGATTATCCCCTTTGCGGCGAGCATCGATGCGTGGGCGATGCTGCCGTCGATATCCTCGTTGAACATGCGGCTGTCCGTTTTTATCGAGGAGTTGAAATCGTTGGTCTTTTTGTCGGCTTCCTTGCTGAAGCGTCCCGCCCAGAGCTTCATGCCTTTGCCTCTCTCTCTGCGTCGAGGATAGCCTTGACCTTTATGGGCAGACCGAAGAGATTGATGAAGCCTGCGGAATCCTTCTGGTCATAGACATCGTCCTCGTCGAATGTCGCAAAAGCTTCGCTGTAGAGTGAATAGGGCGAGGTGGTGCCCGCATTTATTATATTTCCCTTATAGAGCTTGAGCTTGACATCGCCCGTGACGCGCTCCTGAGTCTTGTCGACAAAGGCGGCGAGAGCCTCTCTGAGGGGAGTGAACCACTGACCGAAGTAGACGAGCTCGGCGTAGCGCAGAGCTACCTGCTCCTTGTAGTGCATGGTGTCCCTGTCGAGGGTCAGGGTCTCGAGAACTTCATGAGCCCTGTAGAGGATAGCGCCTGCGGGATTCTCATAAACGCCCCTTGACTTCATGCCGACGAGGCGGTTTTCGACGATATCTGCAAGTCCGACGCCGTTTTCGCCGCCGATTTTATTGAGCTTTTCAATCATCGTCACGCCGTCCAGCTTTTCGCCGTCAACGGCAACGGGAACGCCCTTTTCGAAGCTTATTGTGATATATGTCGGCTTGTCGGGAGCCTGCTCGGGGGATTTGCCTATCTCAAGAAAGCCCGGCTTGTTATACTGCGGCTCGTTGGCGGGGTCCTCAAGGTCGAGTCCCTCATGCGAGAGGTGCCAGAGGTTCTTGTCCTTCGAGTAGTTTGTCTCGCGGTTTATCTTGAGCGGGATGTTGTGCTTTTCGGCGTATTCTATCTCCTCCTCACGGGATTTGATGCTCCAGATACGCCAGGGAGCGATTATCTGCATATCGGGTGCGAAAGCTTTTATCGCAAGCTCGAAACGCACCTGATCGTTGCCCTTGCCCGTGCAGCCGTGGCAGATGGCGTCCGCGCCCTCGGCCTTGGCTATTTCAACGAGTCTCTTTGCGATTAACGGGCGGGCAAAGGATGTGCCGAGCAGATAATCGCGCTCATATACGGCGCCCGCCTTCAGGGTCGGAAAGATGTAGTCCTCTACGAACTCCTTTTTGAGATCTTCGATATAGAGCTTGGACGCGCCGGTCTTGAGCGCCTTCTCCTCGAGCCCGTCAAGCTCTGTGCCCTGACCGACGTCCGCCGAAACGGCGATGACCTCGCAGTTGTTGTAGTTCTCTTTGAGCCACGGAATTATTATCGACGTGTCGAGTCCGCCGGAATAAGCGAGCACAACTTTCTTTATCTCTTTCATTTTTAAATACCTCCGTATTCAGTGTATGCATTAATTATACAGCGATTATTCAATAAATCAAGAGTAATATTCAAAAAATATGCAACTTCTTACAATGTAACAAAATGAGCGCCCCGCAGGACGCTCTTTTTGTAAAATTTTATTCACTTCAGCAGGAAGCCGACCTTTTTCATCACCTTGTTGAGCGTGCGCTCGGAGATTCGCTGGGCGGTCTCCGCGCCCTTTGCGGCGCACTCCGTGAGATAAGCCTTGTCGTTTATAATGCGGTTGAAGTTCTCGCGCACGGGAGCCAGCTCCTCTATGACTGCCTCGCCGACTTTTGTTTTGAAGTCGCCGTAGCCCTTGCCCTCGAACTCGCGCTCTATCTCGTCAAACGAAGCGCCGGTGCAGCAGGAGTATATGGACATGAGATTGTTTATGCCGTCCTTGCCCTCGCCGTATCTGACGACGGCCTCGGAGTCCGTGACCGCGCTCTTGAACTTCTTCATGATGACCGACGGCTCGTCGAGAATGGAGACGGAGGCCTTCGGATTCGGGTCGGATTTGGACATCTTCTGCGTCGGATTCTGAAGCGACATTATTCTCGCACCGACCTTGCCTATAAACGGCTCGGGGAGGGTGAACGTGTTGCCGTATATGCCGTTGAAGCGCTCGGCTATGTCGCGGGTTATCTCAAGATGCTGCTTCTGATCCTCGCCGATGGGCACATAGTTCGCCTGATAGAGCAGAATGTCCGCCGCCATGAGCACGGGGTAGGCGAAGAGTCCGACATTGACGTTGTCCGCGTGCTTTTGTGATTTGTCCTTGAACTGGGTCATTCTCGACGCCTCGCCGAACTGGGTGTAGCAGTCGAGTATCCACGCCAACTGGGCGTGGGTGCTGACATGGCTCTGAATAAACACGACGCTCTCCTGCGGGTCGAGCCCTATTGAGAGCAGGAGCGCAAAGGCCTCCGTGGTCTGACGTCTGAGCGTCGCGGGGTCTTGCCTTACGGTTATGGCATGCAGGTCTGCCACGGCATAGACGCAGTCATAGTCCTCGCTCATCGCTTTCCAGTTGCGCAGAGCGCCGAGATAGTTGCCGAGAGTCGGAATGGCGGTCGGCTGTATTGCGCTGAGAACGCGCTGACGGCGTTCGGGAGTTTGATTTTCCATTATTTATTCTCCTCTCATTTCTTTAAGAACTCTGCCGAGGATTTTCATGCCCTCTGTTATCTTGTCGTCGGCAGGCGTTGAGAAATTCAATCTGACGGCGTTGCTCTTTCCGTCGACATCGGTCAAAAACGCCGTGCCGGGGACGAGCGCCACCATGTTCGCGGCGGAACGCTTGACAAATTCGAGCGCGTCGATATCCTCGGGCAGCTCGCACCATATGAACAGACCGCCCTCGGGACGGACATAGCTCACCGCGTCGCCCAGTTCGCTGTCTATCATATCGCACATCAGATTGAGCTTCCTGCGGTAAATCTCTCTTATCTTTTCGATATGCTCGTCAACATCGTATCTCTTCATCCACTCGGCGACTACCATCTGCATAAGCTGCGTCGTGTGAACGTCAACGGCCTGCTTGCCGACGGTCATCTTTGCGGCTATCGGAGCGGGTGCAACGGTGAAGCCGATGCGGATACCGGGCGCAAGGATCTTCGAGAAGGAGCCCGAATAGATCACTATTCCGTCCTCGTCGAAGCTCTTTATATTCGGAACATCCTCGCCCGCAACGCGGAGATCACCGTAGGGATTGTCCTCGAGAATCATAACGCCGTGAGCCTTTGCGAGCTCATAGAGCTTTTTGCGCTTTTCAAGAGACATCGTGACGCCTGCGGGATTCTGAAAGTTCGGAATGGTATATATCATTTTGGCGTTCGGGTTCTCGTCGAGAGCCTTTTCGAGAGCCTCGATATCCATGCCGTCCGCCTCCATGGGCACGCCGACGATTTTTGCGTTGTAGGAGCGGAAGCAGTTGAGTGAGCCTATGAACGACGGGCTTTCGCAGATAACAACGTCGCCCTCGTTGCAGAGAACCTTTGTGGAAAGATCCATGACCTGCTGCGCGCCGCTTGTGACTAAGATTGAGTCGAAGTCGCGGCCGATGTTATATTTTGACTTCATTCTCTCTCTTATCAGCCCGACGAGCTCGGGGTAGCCCTCGGTCACGCCGTATTGGAGCGCCTCTATCGGACGGGAGGCGAGAATGTCTGCGGTTATCTCCCGCACCTCGGCGACGGGGAACGCGTCGGGCGCGGGGTTGCCCGCTGCGAACGGGATCATGCCCGGCACGCTTGTCGCCTTTAATACCTCTCTTATGGCGGAGGGCTTGAGCGACGCTATTTTATCTGAAAAACGGTATTCCATATTCTATCTTCCTTTCCGGAGACGGTTATAACTGTATGTGACCTTTATAACATAAAAGTATATCACACGCTCCCGCTGTTGTAAATCAAAAAGTTTTGTGTTATCATAGCTCTATCAATTACGGGGAGGCAGAGCTGTGTTTAGCTATGCGATTTTTGATTTTGACGGTACGCTTGCCGATACGGGCGCGGGAGTGTTTGCCTCCGTGCAGTATGCCCTGCGCAGCATGGGCGAGCCGGAGCTTGACAGCGAGACGCTGAAATATTTTATCGGCCCTCCGCTCGAGACGAGCTTTTCGGTAAAGTGCGGGCTTGACAGCGAGCGCAGCCGCGAGGCGGTCGGGAAGTACCGCGAATATTATTCGACGAAGGGCATATACGAGCTGAAATTTTTCCCGAGCACCCTGTCCGCCCTGCGTGAAATTAAAGCGGCGGGAGTGAAAACGGCGGTCGGCTCGTCAAAGCCGGAGCTTTTTGTCAACCGCATTTTGGAGCATTTCGGCATATCCGAGCTGTTTGACTTCGTCTCCGGTGCAACCTTCGGCGAGCCGCACGCGGACAAGACCGTTATAATCACCCGCGCTGCAGAGGGGCTCGGCATAGAGAACCTCTCGGACGCCGTTATGGTCGGGGACAGGAGCTTCGATATAGACGGGGCGCACGGCGTGGGAATGAAGTGCATAGGCGTGCTCGAGGGCGGCTACGGCGACGAAAACGAATTCAAAACGGCAGGAGCGGACTGGATAGTCAACACTCTTGCCGATGCGAAAGACATAATATTGAAATGATTTAAAGACCGAGCAGTCTTGCGGCGTTTTGGCCGAGGATGAGCTCGGTCTCTTCTTCTTTGAGCCCTATAGAGCGGACAAAGGTGAGCTCGCGCCCGGTCGGGCTCCACGGGTTGTCCGAGCCGAACAGAACGTGCTCCGCGCCGAACGCCTCAACGCTCTCTTTAGCCCACGGCGGCGGTACTGAGCCGGAGGAAAAAGCGGTGTCGATATATATTCCCGTTCCCCCGAACAGCTCGGCAGCCTCTCGCCAGAGCAGAAAGCCGCCCATGTGCGCTGCTATGACCGGCGCGCCGCCGAAGCGGGGGAGTATCTTTTTGAGCATCTGCGGTGTGCAGTGGACTGGGTCGGGAACGCCGATATCAACTCCCGCGTGAAAGACCGTTATCATGCCGAGCGAGCCTATCTTCTCATATATCGGGAACATCCGCTCGTCGTCCGCGAAGAAGCCCTGATAGTCGGGGTGCAGCTTTATTCCCTTTATGCCCGCGTCGTGCAGCCTGTCAAGCTCGCTTATTGCATCCGGGCTCTCGAAATGCACGCTGCCGAACGGGATGAGAACGCTGTCGCCGAGCAGGGAGATTGCAAAGTCGTTGACCTTTTTCTGCTGATGGGCATTGGTGGCTATGTTGAGCACCGCCGCCCTGTCCGCGCCGCCCGAGAGCACGCTCTCTTTCAGCCCCGAAGCCGTGCCGTCGAAGGCGGGGCAGGGGTTGCCCGAACGCAGGGCGAGCATGGGCATGGCTTTTTCGGCGAGCGGGTCGGGAAAGCAGTGAGTGTGCATATCTATAATCATAAAACAGAGTCTCCTTTCGGTCCTTACATTATATTATAGCACCTTGTCGCGCCTTGACAATAGCAAAAAAATTGATATAATAAAATTTGATGCGGAAGCAGCCGCAGCACTAAAATGCCCGAAAGGCGGTTTTTTATGAAATACACAAAGGAAGATATACTCCGGATAGCAGACGAGGAGAATGTCAGCTTTATACGCCTGCAATTTACCGATATTCTCGGCTCGCTCAAGAATGTCGCAATAACCCGCAGCCAACTCGAAAAGGCACTCGACAACAAATGTATGTTTGACGGATCTTCGATAGAGGGCTTCGTGCGTATAGAGGAGTCGGATATGTACTTGCACCCGGACTATGATACCTTTGTTATCTTCCCGTGGCGCACGTCCGAGAACCACAAGGTGGCGCGCCTTATCTGCGATGTCTACTGCTCGGACGGTACTCCCTTTGAGGGCGATCCGCGCTATGTCCTGCGCCGCGCGATAAAGAAGGCGGCGGATATGGGCTATTCGTGCAACGTCGGCCCCGAGTGCGAATTCTTCCTGTTCCATATCGACGAAAACGGCAAGCCCACCACTCAGACTCACGACCAGGGCGGTTATTTCGATCTCGGCCCCGTTGACCGCGGCGAGAACTGCCGCCGTGATATCTGCCTGGCTCTCGAGGAGATGGGCTTTGAGATAGAGGCGTCCCACCATGAGGTCGCCGAGGCGCAGCATGAGATAGACTTCAAATATGACGAGGTGCTTGCGGCGGCGGATAATGTTATGACATTCAAGTATGTCGTCAAGAGCATCGCCCAGGCACACGGACTCCACGCTACATTTATGCCCAAGCCCATATACGGCATCAGCGGCTCGGGTATGCACACGAATATTTCTCTGTTTAGCGCGGGCGAAAATGCCTTCTGCGATGAGAGCGACAGCCTGAATCTCAGCAAGACCGCCTACAGCTTCATCGCGGGCGTGCTCGAGCATATCCGTCCGATGACCCTCGTGCTCAATCCCCTTGTCAATTCGTATAAACGTCTCGTACCCGGCTATGAGGCTCCCGTATATGTCGCATGGTCCGCGCAGAACCGCAGCCCGCTTATCCGTATTCCCTCGGCTCGCGGCTTCGGCACCCGTATTGAGATACGCAGCCCCGACCCGGCGTGCAACCCCTATCTTGAGATGGCGTCCTGCCTTGCCGCCGGTCTTGACGGTATTGAGCGCGACCTGCCCGTTCCCGCGCCGACGGATGCCAATATCTACACCATGACCCCCGAGGAGCGCCTCGAGGCGGGAGTTCATTCCCTGCCCAAGTCCCTTGAGGAGGCGACAAAGCTTTTCGCCGCAAGCCCGTTCATGAAAGAAGTGCTCGGCAGCCATGTCTACAATAAGTATCTGGAGGCCAAGCGCGAGGAGTGGAGAAGCTACCGCGCGAGAGTGTCGCAGTGGGAGGTTGACAGATACCTCGTCAAATATTGATTCGCGTTTGTTGAAAACGTAAATATTTGAAAAAAGCCTTGATATTATTGGGCTTATGTGTTAAACTGTTTATTGTAGGAATGTAAACTTGACGAAAGAGTGGGGTGACCCGCTCTTTCCTTTATGTTAGGGACTTTTATAAAAAGGAGATGTGTCTGTGGCAGCCAAAGGCAAGGGCGGCAACACTGTAGCCGCCGTTTGGGAGATAGCGGCTCCTATAGCGGAGCAGCTTGGGCTCTCCATTTGGGATATCCGCTTCCAGAAAGAGGGAGTTTCGTGGTATCTCAGAATATATATAGACAAGGAGGGCGGCGTAGGCATAACCGATTGTGAGAACTTCAGCCGCGCTATTGACGGCCCTCTCGACGACGCCGACCCGATAGAGCAGAGCTACTATCTTGAGGTCTCGTCCCCCGGTATCGAGCGTCAGCTCACCCGCGACGAGCATTTCAAAAAGTACATCGGCTCGCCCGTCACCGTCCGTCTCATCCGTCCCCGCGACGGCGAGCGCGAATTCAAGGGCACTCTCGAAAGCTACGACAACGGCATGATAACCGTCAAAGCCCCCGACGGCAGCGGGATATGCTTTGAAAAAAAAGAGGTCAGTTCCGTCAAGCTTTCCGATGACGAGTAATTTCGCGCGATACTGCGTTGCACGAACCATGCGAATTTCGGTCACGTACCCGCGTACGCTCCCTCATTCGCAGAACCGTGCGCCTTGTCTCGCACAAAATTCCTTCGTCATCTACCTGATTTGATGACGGGTAAAATCGCGCATAGCTGCGTTGTGAGAACCGTGCCCGCTCGGTCACGTACCTGCGTACGCTCCTTCGCGTGCAGAACCTCACGCCTTGCTCTGCACAATTTTCCTTCGTCATCTACCTGTTTCGATAATGGGTAAAATCGCGCATAACTGCGTTGCACGAACCCTGCAATTTCGGTCACAACTGTAGGGGCGGATATCATCCGCCAGCGAATCAGGTGAGCTTGACTGCGACAGTCGGTTTGCTGTCCCCGGCGCGCCGTGCGCCGCTTTAAATAAAAAAATTCACTTAAAAGGATTGATTTGGAAAATGAATAAAAAAGAAAAAAATGAGGAAAGCAAGAAGAACAAGGAATTCTTCGAAGCTGTGAAGCTGCTCAGCAAGGACACCGGCGTCACCGTTGACGCGATGTGCGAGAGCATTCAGAATGTCCTCATCGGCGCGCTGAAAAAGGAATACAACAACAAGGACATCGTGTTCTGCGATGTTGACGCTGAAAAGGGCGAGTTCCGCGTTTATCTGCGCAAGACTGTCGTGTCGGAGATATCCGACCCCGACACCGATCTGCTCGTCGAGCAGGCTCAGCAGTATAAGAAGGGCGCCGTGGCCGGCGATATAGTCGAGATACCCGTCGAGACCGCCAAGGTCAGCAGGATAACCGCCGAAAAGGGCAAGCATATGCTCCGTCAGGCTATCCGCGAGGCGGAACAGGGTCAGCTCCGCAGCGAGCTTGAAAGTCACAATCAGGAGATTATCACCGTCACCGTCCAGCGCGTTATCCCCGAGTCGGGCGATGCGGTCGTCAGCCTCGGCAAGACGGAGGCTCTGCTCTACAAGAGCGAGCAGCTCCCCGACGAGGTTCTCAAGCCCAACGATATCATCAAGGTCTTTGTCGCGGGCGTGCGCAGCACCGATAAAAACACCCGCGCCACCATTTCGAGAACTCATCCCGGTCTTGTCAGGAGACTGTTCGAGGAGGAGGTTCCCGAGATATTTGACGGTACCGTTGAGATAAAGGCAGTCGCCAGAGAGGCGGGCTCCAGAACTAAGATGGCCGTTTACAGCGCAGACCCGGATGTCGATCCCGTCGGCGCCTGCATAGGCCCGCGCGGCGCGCGTGTCGGCAAGATAGTCGACCTGCTCGGCGGCGAGAAGATAGATATAGTTAAGTACAGCGATGTGCCCGAGGAGTTTATCGCGGCCGCCCTTGCCCCCGCCGATGTCGTTGACGTCACGGTAGAGGAGGGCGAGGAGAAGGTCTGCCGCGTCAGAGTGCCGGACAGCCAGCTCTCCCTCGCTATCGGCAACAAGGGTCAGAACGCCCGCCTGGCCGCCAAGCTCACCGGCTGGAAGATAGACATAAAGCCCGAGAGCGGCATTGAAGAGCCGACAATAAACTTCGATATATAAGACTTATTACTTTTTGAAAGGCAGGTGAGCGGTGTGAAGCAGAAGAAGATACCGCTGCGCAGATGCAACGGCTGCAACGAGATGAAGCCGAAAAAGGAACTCGTCAGAGTGGTGCGCAGTCCGGAGGGCGAGGTTTCGCTCGACCTTACGGGGAGAAAGCCCGGCAGGGGCGCTTATGTCTGCCGCAGCGCGGACTGCCTTAAAAAGGCGATAAAGTCCCGCCGCTTTGAGCGCGAGTTCAACTGCGAGATTCCTCGGGAGGTCTATGACCTGATGGAAAAGGAGATGGACGAAGGTGGAAAATGATAAGGCGCTTTCCATGCTCGGCATCTGCCGCAGAGCGGGAAAGCTGAGCTGCGGACATGACGCCGCGCATACGGCGATAAAGCACGGTCACGCTATGCTGTGCCTGCTCTCGTCCGACGCATCCGAGAGGCTCTGCGAGGAGTTCGAACGCGCTTGCGGCAGCGAGGGACGCTCAGTCCCGATAATAAAGACCGGATACACCATGCAGGAGATAGGCCATGCGACTTCGCTGCGCTCCGCGGTGCTTACGGTCGACGACAGGGGATTTGCGTCCCGCATAAAAACATTACTTAACATCGCCTATGGGGAGGATAATGTATGATAAATACCAAATATCGCGTCCGTGACGTTGCAAAGGATCTGGACGTCAAGACAAATTACGTCACCGAGCTCATTGAAAAGAGCTTCGGCGGCGCGAAAAAATCCTCGATGACGGCTCTCGAATCCGACGAGCTTGATTTGCTGTTCGACACCGTGACAAAGGAGAACGCCGTCGACAGCTTCGATGAATATTTTGCTCTCAAGAGCAAGAAGGAAGCCCCCGAAAAGAAGGAGGAGGCTCAGCAGCCCGAGCAAAAGAGCGAGGAGAAGAGCGCGGAGAAGAAGGAGGCGGCGAAGCCCGCACAGAAGTCCGCGCCCGCAAAGGAAGCAAAGCCCGCCGCAAAGACCGAGAAACCCGCCGCAAAGTCGCAGACTCAGACGGCGAAGCCGGCAGAGGATAAGCAGCCCAAAAAGAAGAGCGACAAGCCCATGCAGTCGCGCACAAAGGGCGAGCGCAGAACGGTTGACACGAGAGCCGGCAACGTCGAGCTCGACAAGTACAACGAGCGCTACGAGAACATCGCTCCCGCCAACAACGGTATGCAGAGCGACAAGTCCGTCAACAAGCAGAAATTAAAGCAGCGCTCCACGCAGTACCGCAAGCAGGGTATGCGTTCCTCGCGCCGCGAGACAGAGGCTCAGCGCCTCGCCCGTATAGCGGCGGAGCGCGCGAAGAAGCCGCAGATAGTCGTAAAAATCCCCGATGAGATAGTTGTCTCCGACCTTGCCGCCATGCTCAAGATGACTGCGGCCGAGGTTGTCAAGAAGCTGTTCTCGCTCGGAGTTATGGCGACTGTCAATCAGGTTATTGACTACGACACCGCAGCGATAGTCGCAACCGAGCTCGGTGCAAAGGCCGAGAAGGAGGTCGTTGTCACGATAGAGGACAGGATAATCGACGACTCCGACGACTCGGCGGAGGATCTTTCTCCGAGAGACCCGGTCGTTGTTGTCATGGGTCACGTTGACCACGGCAAGACCTCGCTCCTCGATGCCATACGCCACACCGATGTCACCGCCACCGAGGCGGGCGGCATTACCCAGCATATCGGCGCATACAGAGTTGACCTCAACGGTCAGAAGATAACCTTCCTCGACACCCCCGGCCACGCGGCGTTCACCTCGATGAGAGCGCGCGGCGCGCAGGCTACGGATATCGCGGTGCTCGTCGTCGCTGCGGATGACGGAATCATGCCGCAGACCATTGAGGCCATAAACCATGCGAAGGCCGCCGGCGTTGATATAATCGTTGCCATAAACAAGATGGATAAGCCCGGCGCCACGACCGACCGCATTATGCAGCAGCTGACCGAATACGACCTCATCCCCGAGGAGTGGGGCGGCGACACTATTTGTGTGCCCGTTTCGGCGCTCACCAAAATGAATATAGATAAGCTCCTCGAGTCGATACTTCTCGTTGCCGAGATGAAGGAGCTCAAGGCGAACCCGAACCGCGCAGCCAAGGGTATCGTTATCGAGGCGCGCCTTGACAGGAACAGGGGTCCCATAGCAACTCTCCTTGTCCAGAACGGTACGCTTCACTCCGGCGATATCATAGTCGCCGGCACCTCCGTCGGCCGCGTCAGAGTCATGGTTGACGACAAGGGCAGAAAGGTCAAGGAGGCAGGCCCCTCCGTGCCCGTTGAGATAATGGGTCTTGCGGAGGCTCCGCAGGCGGGCGACGCATTTGACGCCGTCAGCGACGAGCGCCTTGCAAGAGAGCTTGTTGAGCAGAGAAAGCAGAAGCAGAAAGAGGAGCAGTTCAAGTCCTTTGAAAAGGTCACTCTCGAAAACCTCTTCTCATCCCTCAAGGAGGGCGAGCTCAAGGAGCTCGACATCATCGTCAAGGCCGATGTTCAGGGCTCGGTCGAGGCTGTTAAGCAGAGCCTTGAAAAGCTCTCGAACGACGAGGTCAGGGTTAAGATTATCCACGGCGGCGTCGGCGCCATAAACGAGTCCGACGTCATGCTTGCAAACGCGTCCAACGCGATAATCGTCGGCTTCAACGTCAGACCCGACCCGGTCGCGGCGCAGAATGCCGAGCGCGACGGAGTCGATATCCGCTGCTACAGAATAATCTATGACTGCATAGACGAGATAGAGGCCGCCATCAAGGGAATGCTTGCTCCGAAGTTCCGCGAGGTTCAGCAGGGCAGAGCGGAGGTTCGCCAAGTGGTCAAGATTTCCTCCGTCGGCAATATCGCCGGCTGCTATGTCCTCAGCGGCAAGGTGACAAGAAACTCGAAAATTCGCGTTGTGCGCGACGGTATTGTTATCACCGAGGATGAGATTTCCTCCCTGCGCCGCTTCAAGGACGATGTCAAGGAGGTTGCGCAGAACTTTGAGTGCGGCATAGGACTTGCAAAGTTCAACGATATTAAGGAGGGCGATATCTTCGAGGCGTTTATTATCGAAGAGTATCGCGACTGATATGGCAGGATACAGAATTGACAGAATATCCGAGGATATAAAAAGAGAGATAGTTGCCGTCATGCGCGAGCTGAAGGATCCACGTGTGCAGGGCAAGCTGCTCACCGTCGTCAAGGTCGAGGTCAGCTCCGACGCATCGTTTGCCAAGGTTTTCGTAAGCTCGATGAGCGGAATAGACGACGCCAAGACGGCAGTCAAGGGACTTGACAGCGCCATGGGCTATATCCGCCGCGAGGTCGGACACAGATTGGGCCTGCGCAAAACTCCGGAGCTTAAATTTGTCGCCGACGACTCGATAGAGCACGGCATGAATATCGCCCGTATGCTCGATGACTTGAAGGAAGATGAAGATGCGAATTGACATTGCACGCGCGGCCGAATTGCTGCGCGAAAACGATGATATACTCGTGCTGTGCCACGCCCATCCGGACGGAGACACGCTCGGCTGCGGCTATGCGCTGATGCATATGCTGCAGTCGCTCGGCAAGCGCTGCCGGCTCGAATGCGCGGACGAGATAGCCCCGAAGTATAGCTTTATGCTCGAGGGACTTGCCGACTGCGGCGATTTTGAGCCGAAGTTTATAACAGCCGTAGATGTGGCGGATATAAAGCTGCTCTCCGACGCGTCGGCCGAGAAGTACGGCGGCAGGGTTGACCTGTGCATCGATCATCACGGCTCGAACACCGAATACGCGAAGGCGTTCTGTGTTGACGCTTCGGCCGCTGCGTGCGCGGAGATGCTTTGCCCGCTCGCAGACGAGCTCGGAGTCGAGATAACCCCCGCGATTGCAAACTGCCTCTACACTGGCATTTCGACCGACACGGGCTGTTTCAAGTTTTCGAACACGACCGCACGCACGCACATATTGGCCGCAAGGCTCATGGAGTGCGGCGCGAATGTGCCCGAGATAAACCGCGTGTTCTTTGAGACGAAGAGCCTGAGCTATGTAAAGCTCGAACGCTTCGCGCTCGACTCGCTCAAGATGTATTTCGGCGGGCAGTGCGCGGTGATAACCGTGACGCAGGAGATGTTTGCAAAAAGCGGCTCGAATGACAGCGAGACGGATGCCATCCCCGGACTTTCGCGCCAGATAGAGGGCGTGAAGGCGGGCGTCACCATAAAAGAGAGTAAGGACGGAACGTTTAAAATTTCCGTGCGCACCCACGCGCCGATAGACGCCTCCGAGATATGCAGACCGCTCGGCGGCGGCGGACACGTCAGAGCCGCGGGCTGCCGAATAAGAGGCAGCCGCGATGAGGCGGAAAAGCTTATTCTCGAGCAGGTCGAAAAGGTGCTCAAGGAGAGCGACAAATAAAAACAGGCCGTGAAAAAGCCGTAATTCGCAGTGTGAGTTGCGAATTACGGCTTTTTCATTTTTCAATATCAAGCTTAGCCCCTGCGAGCGACGCCTCCCACGGGTCGTGGGTGATTAGTATGACGGGCTTCGTCTTTGCGAAGTCCTCAACGAGCTTCACTGTCCGCCCGCGCAGCTCGGCGTCGAGGCCTTTAAACGGCTCGTCGAGCAGGAGTATGTCCGCGTCAAACGCCAGCGCCCGCGCCAACGCCACCCTGCGGCACATTCCGCCGCTGAGCTCGGCGGGCTTTTTGTCGAGCGAGTCCGAAAGCTCAACCTTTTCGAGCAGCTCTTTTGCGCGCTCCTTTGAGCACACGGCGGCGACATTGTCGAGCGCACTGAACCACGGGAGCAGTCGGTCGTTTTGAAAGACGACTGCCGCTTTTTTGCCCTCAAGCCCGTAAATATTGCCTGAATCGGGCTGTTCGAGTCCGAGAATTATACGCATGAGCGTAGTCTTTCCGCTGCCCGACGCGCCGCATATGGCAAAAATGCCGCTGTCGGGGATTTCCGCGCTTATGTTTTCGAGCACCGAAACGCCGTCAAAAGATTTCGAGATGTTTTGAAGCTTTATCATTTCTCCCACCCCGCAGTCTTTTTTAAGATAAGGCGCAGAATAAATTCGAGCACAACGCTCAAAAGAATGACGACGAGCGTCACCGCGAAGAGCGTCGGGGTCTCGAGATATATTTTTGAGTAGTACAGCTCGCTGCCGAGCGCGTGCCGGGGCAGACTCAGCACCTCCGCCGCAACTCCCGCTTTCCATGAGAGTCCGAGCGCGGTCGAGCAGCCGGCGAAGAAATACGGACGGACGCTCGGAAGATAGACCTTGCGGAGCAGATCTTTTTTGGAAAAGCGAAATACGTGTGCCATTTCAAGAAGGTCGCGGTCGCACTCCGCGATTCCGCGGCTGACGTTGCCCCAAAGTATCGGCAGAACCATGAGAAACGCTATGAAAATCGCCACGTTGTCGCGCTTTATCCACACGAGGGCGAGGATAATAAACGACGCGACTGGAGTTGAGCGCACGACGGTCAGCAGCGGCATGAACAGTTCATAGAGCACGCGCGATACGGCGGTGAGCACGCCGAGCACCGAGCCTGCGGCTATGCCGAGCGCACAGCCCGCGACTATCCTCAACAGGGATTGCAGTACGGCGAGCCAAAAGTCACCCTGACGCGCAAGCTCCCAAAGCCGCGCAAGCGTTGCGGCGGGCGAGGGGAGCAGCAGCTCCGACCCGACGGCGCGCGACGCTGCGAACCATATCAGTATCCAGCAAAGCGCCGCCGCGAGCTTTAAGAACGCAGCGGGGACTTTGCCTGTTTTTTTATTTGCCTGTGTAGTAGAAATCATCAGCGGGTACAGCTCCTCCGACCGATTTGGGATCCGCCTTGAAGAGAACGTCGAAATTCGCCTTAGCGGTCTTTATCATCTCGTCGCCGTTCATATAGACGATGTTGCAGTTGGGGAGAGCCTTTGCGGCTATCTGCGCGTTGGGTACGATGCCCGCGTCGGCTATCATCTGCGCCGCCTTTTCGGTGTTGCTGTTTACGAAATCGACGGATTTTTTATATTCCGCAAGGAACGCCTTGACTGCATTTGGATGAGCCTCGAGGAACTCGGTGCGGACAATAAGGCAGCCCTGCGCGAGCGAGGTCTTTTCGCCCTTTGAGGCGGTCGCCTTCTCCCACTCCTCGGTCAGGTCGAGAGCCTTGCGCACAGAGTTGTTTTTTGCCATGACTGTAGTGACGTTGGGCTCGGGGAGCATGGCGATGTCGATTTTGCCCGTTGCCATGAGCGTGGCAAGCTCGGCGTGGTCGGTGTAGTAGGTTATCTCAACATCTTTTTTGGGGTCGATTCCGTTTGCCTCGAGGATGTAGTTGAGAACATATTCGGGCGTTGCGCTCTGTCCGGTCGCGCCTATTTTCTTGCCCTTTAAATCGGCAACGCTCTTTATGCTCTCGCCGTTTTCGAGTATCGAGAGCACGCCGAGGGTGTTTACGGCTATCATCTTTACCTTCCCGCCGGTCTTTTTATATATCGCGGCGGCGAGATTCAGCGGGCAGGCGGCAATGTCGGCCTCACCCTTGATGATGAGGGGTGCTATCTCGGTTGCGGCCGAGGCTATCGAGATGTTGTACTGCGCGTTCTTGTCGCTGATGAGCTTGGCCATGCCCATGCCCGTCGGGCCCTTGAGAGCCGTGATGTTTATGGACGTTGTGTCCGCGGGGACGGTTTCTTCGGTTGTCGTTTCGCCGCCGTCGGGCTTTGCGGTGCAGGCGGCAAAGCCCAGGACCATGGCAAGGCACAGCAGCAGGGAAAGAATCCTTGTAAATTTCTTCATTGCGAGTTGCTCCTTCGAATTTAGATATATCTGAAACCGGGGTTCGCGCCGCCGCCGAAAGCTGCGCTTTCGGCAGGGCGCCGCGCCGCCCCCCGCATTTAATATCTAAAAACAAAAAAATATTTTTAATCCGCCAACCTTTCGACTTTTTTATCCACTATATTATCAAACAGCGCTGGAGTAATAAAAATGGACAAACAAACTGCGGACAGCATCACAACTGAATATCTTCAAAAAATATACGGCTTTGCCATAAAAAAATGCTATTCCTACCAAGAAGCAGAAGAACTCTGTGCGGAAATTATCAAAGAAACATATATATCGCTATTAAAAGCTGAGGAAATAACCAATATTGACGGATATATTTGGCGCATCAGCCAATATGCCTTTTCTAAATATGTTTCCCGGCAAAAAAAGCACGAGGGTATTTCCCTTAACAATATACAAATTCCGTACTTTGAAGATTTTTCCGTTGCGGAGCATAATGAAGAAATCCATCATTTGCGGACAGAGATAGCATTCTTAACAGAAAAGCGCCGCCAGATTGTTTACCGTTATTATTACCAAAACAAATCCATTTCCCGTATTTCTTCAGAAATGGGGCTTCCGGAAGGAACTGTTAAATGGCACCTTAATAAAGCGAGAATAGAATTAAAGGAGTGTTTTAACATGGAAAGAAAAATAGGCAGATTAGGCTTAAATCCTGTTACAGCTTTAGACTTTGGACATGACGGATATCCGGGAAGCAACAGCGGTCCTGAATTTTATCTAGGGGATAAACTCAACTTAAATATAGTGTACAGCGTCTACCATTCCCCAAAAAACATTGAGGAAATCGCCGAAGAGCTGGGCGTAACTCCCATTTATCTTACAGACAAAATTCAATTTCTTGAGGAAAACGGCTTCCTTGTCAAAACAAAGTCAGACCGCTATACCACATATGTAGAATTTAAACCCGAAACTTATTCCCTGGAGTTATATGAGAATGCAATAAAAAGCAAATTAAAAATTGCCCAGATTCTTGCTGAAGAATATGTTCCGGCCGTAATAAACGCGGTTAAGGATATTAAGGAGGTCTATATTCCCAGCGGCAATTACGAGCTTCTCCAGAGCGCAGCTATATTCTTTGGAATTTCAAATAAATGCCGAATTCCCATCCAACGCGATTTGTCCAGGTATAACATTAGAACAACTGCCGGAGGATATTTTATAGCGTATGTAGAAATACCATCCGAACAGTCGGACAAGGATTACACGCCCACCTTAAACCCTTCCTCGTATTTCTCATGCGGAAATATGTACAGGGAATCTCATAAATATCCCTCGGTATACGGCTGGTCCATCGATTCAAGATACTCCTCCCGAAAAGGCGAATGGGAAAACACTCTTACCTCCGACTATGAATACCTCTATGAATATATAACGCACGCTATAAAGGATGACGATGCAAGCGCAGATAAATTCAGCAGGCTCCGGCAGAGGGAATTTATTTCGGCAGACGGCAAAGTCAATATAATGATGGTAAAAGATAAATCGGAGGATTTCTTTGCAAAAATACCTTCCCTTGATGAAAAGCTGATAAACAGCTTCGCGGACAAAGCCCTTGAAATTGCCATGCTTAAAGCCCGGAATTATCCGGCACAAATGCAGGATTTAGTTATATACGAAGGAGTTGCAGGCTTTATAGGGCGGGATGTCGCCCTAATGGTTATGGATATACTATATGCAAACGGGACATTTAAGCCCCTGACAGAAGAGGAAAAGATAACATCAAACCTTATAATGTTCAGCGATGTTTTACCTGTTTAAAACGCATTGCAAAACATCTAAATGCTTATTGATAAGCTTTACCTCCATTCAGGCCGGCCCTGCCGCGCGCGTTAAAAACGCGCGCGGCAGGGCCGG
>ERZ827524.1023-NODE-1023-length-30605-cov-3.758298_pt1 | contig 30605 bp, 29 predicted proteins | sample MGYA00519702_ERZ827524 | MGnify/ENA primary metagenome ERZ827524 (study PRJEB31778, sample SAMEA3449341) | human gut metagenome | biome: human gut; feature: human-associated habitat; material: faeces | place: United Kingdom | collected 2010/2012 ...
GTATGCCGAACATATGGCAAAAAAAGGAAGTGCTGATGGAAACGCATACAGTGAACTTTGGTCAACATTTTATAAAAAATCAAAAGAGATGGAACAAGTCAAAGTAGAACGGTGTTCAAAACATGAGTATACGGAGTATTTGCATCAGAGAATGAGAGAAAGACAGTATACAGTAATGGAGGACCGATAAGGAGGAATAAAGATGGCAAAGTCAATTATGCAGATGGATTGGGACACATGTTACTTGTGTGGAAGAAATCGGATAGCGGATCCATGTGGTTTGGAGGAACATCATGTTTTTGGTGGAGCAAATAGAAAGTTCTCGGAAAAGTATGGACTTAAAATTCATATTTGTGGAGAGCGTTGCCACAGAAACGGAAAGGATGCCGTTCATAAAAATAAAACGGTTGATATGGCAATCAAGGCAGCAGGGCAAAGGGCCTTTGAATCTGAACGTGGGTCCCATGATGATTTCATGAGGATTTTCGGAAAAAACTATATATGACACCTCTGGTTTGTTAAATATCACGGACAAGCAAGCCATGTTAAAACCTCCCGGTTATAAGCCGGGAGGATAAAGGAGAGCATGAATGAAAGAAGATATAAAAAGGGCAGTTATTGAGTTATTAAAAGATTTGATTCGATGGATAGGAGATGATTAAGTGAAGACGAATCACAAGGAACGCAAACAAAAAGAAGGAGTGCTTTTTCAATGCGATTTGCAACCACAACGTATGAATTTAACGGAAGGTGATGTGGTGTATGTGTATAAGCCGGCACCTTTGGGAGAAAGAGAAGATGGACGGGAAAAAAGAGTGCCGGTCCGAATCTTAAAGTTATATAGAAATCATGCGCTGTGCAAAGTGGGAAGTGTACGTGAATCATTCACGTATGCAGAAATTGCACAAGGAATGTTGGGGAAAAGGTGAAGGATGCATTGTGGAGCGCACTTGTGTTGAATCAGTCGTGTCTTTATCCGTCACGGCTTAGCTGCTTCTTTGCTGGGAAACCGCTTTATGAATGCACAGAGGAGGAAAGAAAGGAAGTATCCGAAAAGGTGGCTAAATTGAGCATACTCCATCAGATGTTAGTGCTTCTCAACGCAGCGATGGATGGAACTGAGTTGATTAAATATGACGGAACCTATAAAAAAGAGAATGGTCAGGGACTTATGGATGGCTATAAGGTACTTTGGCTGTATGGTTGGTCGTTTGAGGACGAGGAGGAAGAAAAGGTGGTTGACGGAAGTCACGAGTTTTATGAGGAGGAAAGCGGCACATGAAAGAATCATGGAAGGACATTCCCGGTTATGATGGAAAGTATCAAGCGGATACAGAGGGAAATATTCGGCGTGTGTATCCATCAGGAAAAACACGCTTGCTAAGACCATATCACAAGCATATGAGTGGAAGCCAAAGGATGATTGTTAAATTAACCAGGGATGGAAAGAGCAGAGAAGAAATTGTGATGCAGTTGATTGCGAAAACATTTCTGGGAGTTCCACCGCCGGGACATGTGGCATACCACAAAAACGGATGTCAATATGAAAACCATATACAGAATATTTCATATATAAGCAAACGTGAACTGGGAAAACGAACGGGGGCAAAGAGCCGCCGACAACCAGTTGCAAAAATAGATTGTAATGGTGAAGTGGTAGAAGTGTACTCGTCAGCGCGGGAAGCGGCAAGAAAGAATTACATGAGTTATCAAACGATTATAGACCGCTGTAATCGAAAATGTAAGAGTACATTTGCTCCAGACGGCTATGCGTATGCATGGGATGATAAGGAAATCAGCATGCGATATGCATTGCGAAAGATTGAGATTGAGGATGGCTATATGCCAAAGGCACCTGATGTGGAACCGGAGTGGTAAAGCAGATGGCGACCGAATGGTCGCCATCTACAAAGAAATTAAGGAAGATTAATTATTAAAGTTAAAATCCATTGAATTTGAATTGGAACATATGGAATGGATTCTGCTAGTGTGTATAAAAAATATGTAAAGAATTCCACCTTTGGATTTTTCAAATATTTTCGGATATGCAAAAAATAAAAATCTTCCAATTTCTTAGGCCATTTTATAAATGTTTGTTGCATGGCTTTTCGCCTCCTATTGTTAAAACTCATGTTTTATATATGTCTGTTCAGTCACCTCAGTAAAAAAAAGTGCAACTTATTGAATTGTTTTGGGAGGATTTAAGAAATGGAGGAGACATAGAGAAAGGAGCAATATTACATGGCAAATAGGCATACAATTACAGACCTTTATCAGATGCAATCCTTACCATTGGACGATAAAGTTCAAATGACAAAAAGGAGAATAGATGATTGGGTAAATCAGTTTGGTGAAGATGGTGTTTATGTAAGTTTTAGCGGTGGAAAGGATAGCACAGTTTTGGTTGATATTGTTCGTAACGTTTGCGGATATAAGGATATTCCACTTGTATTTGTAGATGTTCCAACACAGTATCCAGAATTAAAACAATTTGCTATGACATTTGACAATCTTGAAATTTTGAAACCGAGAATTTCATTTGCAGAAGTATGTAGCAAGTATGGTTTTCCACTTTTTTCAAAAGAAATTTCTTCAACAGTGTACGAAGCAAGAAAATATTTTGAAAAACTTAACGAGTTGAGAAAACAAAATAAAATCTTAACGAACGAACGATTCCATATGCTTACAGAGTAGCAGACCTTGTCGGAATGGACAGACGAAGAAACAAAGACGACAAACAATACAAGAATTTGAAAACGGGGAATATCCCTAACATTACAAGCAGAACAAAGATGTTGCTAGGCGTTTATCCTCATAGAGAGAATGGTGTTGAAACAGAGGAATATTCTAATATGTACGACAGGAGCAAATATTTGTTTATGCTTGAAGCAAAATTTGATATTGGAAGTCAGTGCTGTTCGCTAATGAAAAAAGAACCAGTTCACGCATATTTCAGAAAAACCGGCAGAAAGCCTATAACTGCACAGATGGCTTCCGAAAGCAAATTGCGTACACAGAAATGGTTACAAAATGGTTGTAACGGATTTGATTTGAAAATTCCAACAAGCAACCCTATGTCATTCTGGACGGAACAGGATGTGTTGTTGTACATAAGAGAAAACAACTTGCCAATATGTTCCGTATATGGGGATATAGTCACAGATGATGAAGAAAGCGGTCAAATGACACTTGCAGATTTTATGGACTTGGAAGAGGTTTATTTAGGCAGACCTTTGTTACACACAACAGGATGTCAAAGAACAGGCTGTGTGCTTTGTGGATTTGGATGCCACTTAGAAAAAGAGCCGAATCAAAGGTTTGTGAATTTGAAAGAAACACATCCGAAATTTCACAATTTGCTTTATGTACTAAAGAATAATGGTATTACATACGCAGAAGCTATCGACTGGGTAAATAAAAAGGGTGGATTTGATATTAAATATTAACAAATTCTGCACTGGGAAACTGGTGCGTTTGAAAGGAGAAAAAAATGAGCAGTAGTTATTGGAATTATGAAGATGACGAGAATATCATCTGTCCTTATTGTGGCGAAGAATATGAGCCGTCTTACGAAGATACATACATAGGCGATGATTGTGTTGATTGCTATACCGAAGATACCAACACATACACTTGTGATAATTGTGGTAAGAAATTCACAATGTATGGTTATCAAGCCGGGTGGAAATATCGCACCGAAACGATTGACGGAGAAGCAACAGAGGAAGAAATTGAAGATTTGCAAGATTAAGGAGAGAGAACATGGAAGATAGATATTTATACAAGGCCAAGAGGATTGACAATGGCGAATGGGTGCAAGGGTATTTATATGGTATTTGGGAGAAAAGATACATTCTATGGGGAATGACAAATGATGTTCCCGATATGATTGAAGTAGACTCATCTACTATTTGCCAGTGCACCGGTTTAAAAGATGATAATGGGAATCTGATTTATGAAAAAGACATTCTTTTCTTAAAAGATGAAATAAACGGATGTAAATGGAAAGCAGTTGTTGAATTTGGAAATCCAACTGGCGAATATAACTGGGGTTGGCAATTAGTTCAAGTAACAGAGTGCGAAGCAAATAAAGACATTCTTTTATGGATTGAAACAGAAATGAGTTATATGGATGCTAAAATAATTGGGAATACAATTGATAATTGGAATTAGTAGAAAGTGAGGAATGACATGAAAAATGAATTTGTAAAATTATACAAAAAACATATCAAAAGAAGAGGAGCGGACAAGCTCTTAGGTTATCTTGTTGATAAAGGGTTCTTAGAGGCACCTGCGAGCACAAAATATCATGGAAGTTATGAAGGGGGATTGGCGGAGCACTCTGTAAATGTTATGAATCGTTTAATGAAAAAAGAGGTGCTTCAAGGATATACAAAAGAAACGATTGCTATTGTTGGATTGCTGCACGATGTATGTAAAGTGGATTTGTATAAGCCACAGCTTGAAAAGGAGAAAATAGCATACGAATACAATACCAAATCTTTTCCGGCGGGGCATGGCGAAAAATCTATTTTCCTCATTCAGCGTTTTATGAATCTGACCGATGAAGAAATTCTTGCCATCCGGTGGCACATGGGAGCCTTTGACGATGCGGTTAGAGGTGGAAGCCGGGATATAAACGCGGCATACAAACGGTCAAAATTGGCTGTATATTTGCATCTTGCCGACATGGCGGCAACCTATATCGATGAATAAAGGAGGTTATAGATTATGTTTATCAAAACGAGTATATTTAAGAAACTTTTAAAGGAAGCCTATAAAAATGACAATTTGAGTGTCGGACACAGTGAAAAGGCAAAAGTGTATTACATTGTTGGGGGCTATTGGTTTGTGGCCGTTCAAGAACAATTTTTCCCTAATGCTGAAAAAGCGGCTCTTGTTGAACTTATTGGAGATTTGCCACGAGATGAATATGTCCGAATACATAAAAATGAATCACGGCAGCAGTTGGTACCAGACGAGATGAAGATTCTTTTAGCCGAAAAAGAACCGGACGAATATCTGGAAGAAACCAATCTGCTTATTGAGGAACCGAAGTTTGGGGTAATTAGCAGACTTCTAACAAATGGCTCTGAATTGACGCCAATCAATGAAGGATTGTACAACATGATAGATGAAAGTGCGAAAACATCAGATGACATGGAGATTGAAGGACCATATAGGATAGAGGAGTCTGGGAAAATACTATTATGGCGAAACAATACATCGTTAATCGGATTACTTCCAAGAGGTTGGGATAAGGACGAAGATTTGATGGAACAGAAAACAATATTGGAAAGAACATTTCAAGGTAAATGGTAAAAAAAGTCTCCCTCTTGCTTTTGCAGGAGGGAGATAAAACAGAATAAGGGCAGCAGGACAGGAGTGAGTGAATGGCAGGATACTATGGTCCGGGAATATACCGGACAGAGTGCGCGTACTATATCCGGGAAAGTGAAAAGATGATAACGTGTGAGGGATTAGAAGAACATACTATATGCGGCACACGATTCCGGACGGAGCAGGATAAATTCGATTTTCAAGAAAAGCATTGCTATAAAAATTGTGAAAGGTGCAAGCATGGTAAGATGCTGGATGAAAGTTATGGGAACTAGGGGAGAAATCAGAAGGAATGATTGATATGCTTAAAAGAAAAAGGAGTTGAGAAGATGAGAACGATAAGTTTTGAAGTAACTGGTCAGCATATTGAATGTACAGAAGTAATTTCGGATTTAGTTGGAAATACGAGAGAGTATGTGCAGGCAAAGTTTTCCCTGCCAACAGAATGGGATGGATTGATTCAAATAGCGGTATTTACGGCAAATGGAAAAAATTATCCGGTTCTGATTGAAGATGGTAAGTGTGAAGTACCATACAAAGTGATGATGCAGGAATATTTTACTGTTGGATGTTATGCGGGAGCTAAGACAGACAGGATAACAACAGATACTTGCGTGGTTCGAGTTGAGGAATCCGTAAGGTACCAAGGCGGTTCGGATTATCTTTCGATTTATCAGAAAATGCAGGATACATTGAAAGAGATGGTGGCTAAGGTGAATGAATACGAGGCAGCAGTTGAAAACTACAAAGAAATTGTAAATGACACCATGCATGAGCATTGTTTGCATGAAACACATTCCAGTGATGGGGCGCATGGATTGCGTATACATGATGGACTGTTTCAGTATTATGACGGACAAGGCTGGGTAGATACAAAAGTGGGGGCTTTTGAAGGACAAAGTAGTACGTGGAAAAATCAAGTGGTATTGCAGTTTGCCGGCACCATGCGCGTGGAAAAAGTTTTAGAAAGCAGCTATTTAAAAATTCAAGAAAAAGGAGATACCCGTTCAAGCTCATTAGCACCATTTATTGATAGCAGTTATCCGTATCAAGGAGTACAATATGCCATATATGCAACGACAAATCAGAAAGTTTATATATGGCATGTGCAGAAAGATGTCAATGAAGATTATGGTGTATCCGTAGAGCGGTTGTATCCGGTGGATGATGCGGAGAATGATGTTATATTAAGAGTTGAATCAGGAAAAGGAATGCCTGTATTGATATGTGAGAGCAATGCGGAAGATGTAGTTGAAGTAGTGCATATGGAATACATAGAGAGCGACTTATCTACTAATCGTCGTATAACGGCATTGGAAGAATTAGAACAGAGGGGAACGTGGACGCCGGTTCTATATGTTACATCTAGTACAGTTGCACCAACCAATACAGTATTAGCTCAATATGGTTCTTATATCCGGCATGGTGATTATGTGTGGATTGAGGGAATGATAATAACATCAAGTAATTATGCTTGTTATAAAATAGGCGGACTGCCATTTGCACCGAATTCAGATAGACCAACCATGTTATGTCCGGTAGCAGTAATAAATGGGGAGAATTTTAAGGTATCTTCGTTAAACAAAATAAGTGAAAGTGGTACAGAAAATGAGCTGTATAATAACGATTATAAAGCTGGAACAACCCCAGCTTCGTGGTACATTAGTGGATTTTACAAAATAAAATAATGGAAGAGAGAGGCATCTGTCAATGGCAGGTGCCTTTTTGTATGGGAACTAGGGGGGAAAGATAGCAAAGATTTTGTTATTCTGACCAAAAGGGGGTATCAGATATGGCAAAAAGTCAATATAGCGTAAAAGTTGAACCCTATTTGGAATTGATTGAGGGATGGACAAGAGAAGGTCTTGTAATGTCGCAAATAGCCGAAAAACTGGGGATTAGCAAAACAACATTATACAAATACATGCAAGAACATTCTGAACTTTCTGAACGCCTAAAAAAAGGGAGGGAAGTTTCAGACGCACAAGTGGAGAATGAATTGTTCAAAAAAGCGGTTGGTTTTACCAGGATTGAGAAAAAGCCGTTTAAGGTGAAAAAAGTGGACTATGAAAACGGAAAACGTAAGTGTGAGCGCGAAGAGGTAGTGATGGTAGACCAGGAAGTTTATTATCCGCCGGAACTGGGAGCACAAGTGTTTTGGTTGAAGAACCGCAAACCGGATAAGTGGCGGGAAAAAGTTGAGAACAAGATTGAGACCGAAGAGGATGGTGTAGGTGTAATGATACTTACTCCGGTTAAGGAGGCAGAGGATGAGTAAAATTGTTTGGTCGCCACAGCCACGCCAGAGTGCTTTTATGTGTCGTCCGGAGTATGAATGTTTGTATGGCGGGGCAGCAGGAGGAGGAAAATCGGATGCTATGTTGTGTGAAGCAATGCGACAGATTAAGGTGCCAAACTATAAAGGTATCATCTTTCGTAAGACATATCCTCAACTTCAAGAGTTGATATTGCGTTCCAACGAATTGTATAAAGCGGTGGTACCGCAGGCGAAATACAATGTAACTGATAAGAAATGGACGTTTCCGTCTGGAGCGAAAATCTTCTTTGGAACCATGCAGCATACGAAAGACAGATTAAATTATCAGGGACTTGCGTATGATTTCATCGGTTTTGATGAGCTGACGCATTTTACTTGGGAAGAGTACTCATATATGTTTTCACGTAACCGTCCAAGCGGACCGGGAACACGTGTATACATGAGAGCAACTGCCAATCCGGGTGGTGTTGGCCATGCATGGGTGAAAGACCGGTTTATTACAGCGGCACCGCCGGAAACACCGATTACCGAAGAACGGACAATTCTTGATCCGGACGGAAAAAAGATTCAGGTGAAACGAAAGAGAATCTTTATCCCATCATCGGTATTTGATAACAAAAAATTACTAGAGAATGACCCCTATTATTTGGACAATCTTGCCATGCTGCCGGAGGCAGAGCGTAAAGCGTTATTGTATGGTTCGTGGGACAGTTTTTCCGGACAAGTATTCAAAGAGTGGAGAAATGACCCGGAACACTATAAAGACAGAAAGTGGACTCATGTTATAGAGCCGTTCAGAATACCATCCTATTGGCGTGTATGGCGTGGATATGATTATGGGTTCGCCAAACCTTTTAGCGTTGGATGGTATGCGGCAGATGAAAACGGAAAGATTTATCGAATCCGCGAGTATTATGGTTGCACTGGTGAACCCAATGTGGGACTGGAGTTAGACCCAACCCAGCAGGCAAAACACATTAGGGAAATTGAAAATGAGGACCCAAACCTCAAAGGCAGAAAGATAATAGGTATCGCAGACCCGTCCATATGGGATTGCTCACGTGGTGAATCCATTGCAGAAATGATGGAGAAACACCCAAACAACATTCTCTTTAGTCCGGGCGATAATGCAAGACTTGCCGGAAAGATGCAGTATCATTACCGGATGGCATTTGATGAAGATGGAGATACCATGTTCCAGGTATTTGATACATGTAAACACTTTATCCGAACAATCCCGGCACTTGTGTATAGCGAGAGCGATGTGGAGGATATTGATACTACACAGGAAGACCATATTTATGATGAGTGCCGGTATGTGCTTATGGATAATCCAATATCCCCAAGGAAAAATGTGCTGGAGCGTGACCATATAGGGGATGATCCTTTGAATCAAAGGACAACCTCAAATGAAGATGCAAACAGATATGAATTTTATATGATTTAGGAGGCAGAATATGAATTTACAATTATTTGCACAAAAGAAAGAAAAAAAGATGGAAGATCAGAGGACACCTATGCCTGAAAGTGTCGAAAAGTCGACACCGCAGGCAGAATTGGATGGAAGTGCCGGAGAACCAAACACACAAGAGGAAATGCAACAGTATGAGAAAGAAAAACTCACAAATCTGACAGAGGATGATGTGAGAAAAGCGGCGGAAACACTAAAGAAATACAAAGAGGGGAAAGACCGGTTCGACAGAAAAATAAGAGCCAATGAAGAATGGTGGAAATTGCGCCATTGGCGAATTGTTGAATCGGAGGAGAAGAAAAAAAAGAAAGGAATGACAGAGCCGGTTTCTGCGTGGCTACACAACTCGATTAATAACAAGCATGCGGATATGATGGACAACTTCCCGGAACCTACCGTACTGGCACGTGAGTCATCCGATGAACAGACGGCGAAAACACTGACCTCCATTCTGCCGGTAGTTCTTGAATACAATCGATACGAAGAAACGTATAACGATTGTGCATGGTACAAACTGAAACAAGGAGCCAGTGTGAAAAAGATAGTATGGGATTCGCGTAAGAACAATGGCGTTGGTGATATCAACATTGCCAAAATAGATATACTGAATTTGTTTTGGGAACCGGGTATTAACAAGATTCAGGAATCTGCAAACCTTTTCCATGTGGAATTGATGGATAACGAAATTTTAAAACAGCGTTATCCGGATATTGATTTGACGGGAAGTGACATCGTACTGACTAAATATATCAACGCGGAAAATGTCGACACTTCGGAGAAATCGTATGTTGTAGATTGGTACTACAAAAAAGACAATGGAACAAAGGATATACTGCATTACTGCAAATTCGTAAATGACAAAATTCTGTATGCGTCCGAAAATGACCCGGAGTATGTAGAAAGAGGATATTATGACCATGGGATGTATCCGTATGTGTTTGATGTTATGTTCCCGGAAGAGGGGACACCAGTGGGATTTGGATACATAGATATCATGAAAGATCCACAGCTTTATATTGACAAATTAGACCAGGTAATATTGGATTCTGCTATCAAGGCAAGCAAAGCCAGATACCTTTCAAAAGACACGGGAGGAATCAATGAGGATGAATTTAACGACTGGACTAAGGAAGTTGTACACTACACCGGAAATCCGGATGATATTCAACCAATGCAGTCAGTGGTTCCGCCAACACAGTGTATCAACGTAAAAGAGGAAAAGATAAACGAATTGAAAGAAACATCAGGTAACCGTGACTTCTCGCAGGGAAGTACACAAAGTGGTGTTACTGCTGCTACGGCAATTGCCGCCTTGCAGGAGGCAGGAAGTAAGTTGTCGCGTGATATGATTCGAGGAACCTATCGGGCATATATGGAAGAATGTTACATGGTTATTGAACTGATACGTCAGTTTTACGATGAACCACGTAAATTTCGCATACTGGGCGAAAAAGGAGAACAGCAATTTGCAACCTTTGATAACGGTGGTATGATTCCGCAGGATGGTGGAGAAGAGATGGGCGTTGAAGTAGGAGAGAGACTGCCTATCTTTGACGTTACTGTATCGGCGGCCAAGAAATCAACTTACTCACGAATGGCGCAGAACGAACTCGCTCTCCAGTTTTATGATAAAGGCTTTTTCGCTCCCGGCAATGCGGATGCATCGTTGGCATGCCTTGATATGATGGAGTTTGAGGGCAAAGAAAAAATTATTATGAAAATCCAAAATAATGGAACCATGTACCAGCAGTTGATGGCACTGCAGCAGCAGGTACAGCAATTGATGCAGATGACTGGAATGCAGGGGCAGGAGGTCGTAAATGGTGGTGACCCAAATCCTCCGGGGCAGGATTCTAAACAGACAATGAAAAATGATTCCTTAGGTGGAGCCATGACAAAGAGTGAGCGTTTGGATGGAGCAAAAGAGCAGGCAAGCAGTATGGCGAGTGTATAGGAGTATTAGTATGTTAAGTATACAAATTGAGTGGTCAAAAGAAAAATTTGAATTGAATGTAGTGGGACATGCCGGTTATGCGGAACATGGGAAGGATATTGTATGTGCTGCAGTATCTGTAATTGTTGGTATGCTGGCAAACGAAATTGAAAATCATGAAGAAATGTATCCGGGGCAGCAGGTGGAAGTCAAGAGCGGACTTGCTATGATTCATACGGCGTACAGAAGTAAGTTACGAGCGAACATTGTGTTTGGTATGGTTGTAGATGCTTTGCTTGCTCTGGAAGAACAGTATCCGGAGTACATAAAAATTTTAATTTCAAAAACCATGGGAGTTTGGGGGTAAACAAAATTTAAACCGTGATATGGTAGTGATGTGAAAACCACTGGCACTTCGGAAAGACGATGGAAACGACACTTCGGAAAGACGATGGTAGCGACACTTCGGAAAGACGATGGAGGAATGAAACCTATGAAAAACAAAATTTATTTGCAGTTGTTTGCAGAGGGCGCAGGAGAAGCAGGAGGCGCAGCGGTTGAGGCTGGCTTAGAGGGTCAGAGCGACCAGCAGACTGTCCAGGTACAGACAGATACCGGTGAGGAAAGTACAGAGGACAGAGGAACCAAGTGGAAGAACATGATTAAAGGGGAGTTCAAAGATGAATATAACCAGAGTGTTCAGAAAGTAATTAACGACAGATTTAAGCAGACCAAGGAAATGGAAGAGCGGTTATCATCATCGCAGAAAGTCCTTGATTTTGTGGCACAGCGATATGGATTGGACAAGACCGCAGATGCGGATGACATGTTAAGGGCATTGGAAGAGGATGATTCCATGTTCGAAGAGCGTGCCATGGCAAAGGGAATGTCCACGGAACAGTATCGTGAATTCTATCGTTTGGAAAAACAGAATGAAGAATTCAGACGAGCGGCTGAGGAGACGCAGAGAATTCGTCAGGCAGATGAAACGTATAGCAAGTGGATGTCAGAGGCAGACGCATTAAAGGAAATTTATCCGAATTTTAGCTTTGATGAGGAGGTTGAGAATAAAGACTTCCTGCAGTTGCTGCAGAATGGCATTGATGTAAGAACGGCGTACGAAGTAGCGCATCACGATGAAATCATGCGAGGAGCTATGCAGATGGCATCAGCTAAAACAGCGGAGCGCGTTACGGATGGTATTCGCGCGAAAGGCTTGCGTCCTCCTGAGAATGGAACGAATGTTTCTTCGAAGCCGGTAGAACAGAAAATTGACATAAGCAAGTTGACAGCAAAAGATATCGATGAGTTATCAAAAAGAGCCGCACGCGGTGAGAAAATTACATTCTGACCGATGTGCAGAATGGAGGTAATCAAAAATGAACAGAGCAAGAAAATTGGCAAAACGAATGTCCCTGCAGATGTTTGCAGGAAATTTAAATCCAAATACGACAAGTGACTCGGGAATGACCGCCGAGATGAAAGAGTTTTATGAAAAAACTCTGATTACGATGGCAGAGCCCAAATTGGTATTTGACAAGTTTGGTGATCAATATCCAATTCCAAAAAATGGTGGTAAGGTAATCGAATTTAGAAAGTATGATTCGTTACCGAAAAACACGAAACCTTTGCAGGAAGGCGTGACACCGGATGGAAGTAAGATGACGGTGACCACGGTTAAATCTGAAGTACAGCAGTACGGTGATTATATCACTCTTACGGATGTGCTGCAGCTAACCGCGATTGATAACAATGTGGTGCAGGCCACAAAGTTAAGTGGTTCGCAGGCGGGTCGCACATTGGATACCATTACGCGTGATGTAATTAGCGGTGGCACCAATGTAATGTATGCGCCAAAATCGGATGGCACAGAGGTTCTTACAAGAAAGACATTGGACGGAACCTGCAAATTGAATGTAGATATCTTTTTGCAGGCAGCAGCCTATCTTGCGACCGTAAACGCTGAAACGTTTGAGGATGCCTATGTATGTGTTATTCATCCGTACGCTGCTTACGATGTGAAAACATCAAAGGGATTTGAGGAATGGAATAAGTATACGACACCGGATAAGATGTGGAAGGGTGAAATCGGACGCATTGGTGATATCCGTTTTGTAGAAAATTCAGAAGCTAAAATTCTGAAAGACGAAACTTGTCCGGAGGATTTGGCGGTTTACTGTACAATGGTAATTGCAGCACACGCCTACGGTGTAACCGAAGTAGAAGGTGGCGGATTACAGCATATTGTTAAACAGCTGGGGTCGGGAGACGACCCGTTGAATCAGCGTTCAACGGTTGGCTGGAAGGCTATTAAGACGGCAGAGCGTCTGGTGGAACAGTACATGATTCGTATTGAGTCGTGTGGTTTTAAATCAGGCACAGTAACAGCAAACTAAGAGGATGGGTTCTCTTTTCGAGGAGGACCCATTTGAAAAAGGAGGAAGAATCATGGCAACAGCAAAAAAGGACAATATCAAGCGTAAGGTTAAGATTAAATTGTTTAAAGACAAGGATAAATATTCGGAAGACGTTACAGTAGTTGTAAATGGAAATACATTCCGTATTCAGCGCGGAGTGGAAGTTGAGGTGCCATATTACGTGGCTGAGGTATTGCGCAATTCCGAAAAGGCAGACGAAGAGACAGAGATAAAGATTTCTGAATTAGTAGCCAATACAGTAGCCGAAGAAGAAAATGAAAGCAATTAGTTCCCCTGATAAGAGGAAAGTTGCGGGGAAGCAGTGACCTTCCCCGCTTTTTTAGGTTGAGGTGAGAAAGTTGAGAGTGCAGGAAGCGATTGAAAAAGCAGATCGGTTAAGACCAAACCGATTTTCGGACATGGAAAAAATTGAATGGTTATCGATGCTTGATGGACAAGTTTATGATGAGGTAATTAGCAGGTATGAAGAAAATGTTGACGTTGTATTTGATGGATATGATGAAGAACATATGAATGAAGACCTATTAATACCGGATACTTACGCGAAAGTGTACGTTGATTATTTGATGGCTCAAATCGACTTTTATAACCGTGATATGGGAATGTACAATAACCAGATTGCGGTATTCAGTAATGGGTATCAGGACTTTAAGAACTGGTATATTCGAAATCATATGCCAATACAGCCAAAAAGAACGGGGGTGTAACCTTGACAATAACACCAGCTACAGAAATGGAAACAACAAGGGATATGATATCTGCTTTTGGCGGGTACAACCATACCATGAATTGTGGGGAAAATGAATTTTATATGGAGAAGAACATGACATCCGATTATTACCCGGCACTGGCACCCAGAAGAAAGAGGAAAATGCTGTTTCGTACCGGAGAAATCTATGGAATGTATGCGAAGAACGGAATTTTGCTTGTGGAGGATGGCAACTTAGTATATACAGACAAAGAAATGAACGATTGGCAGATTATTGGTCAGCTTGTGAAAAATCCCAAAGTAATGTGTGGTATGGGGGCGTATGTGGCTATTTGGCCGGACAAAAAGATATTTAATACAAATGACAAGACGCTTAAAGATATGGAGGCATCAAAGGCAACGGCAGGAACGGTAACATTTTCCATGTGTACGCTGGATGGGGCAGATATTACCCCTATTACAAAGGCACCGTCTATTGGAACAGCGGCACCTCAATCACCGAAGGCAGATGATTTGTGGCTGGATACATCATCGACACCGCATGTGATTAAAAAGTATACGACTACATGGACAAAGATAACTACATGCTCTAATGGTGCCATTTACTGGATGGATACTGGGACAACACCAAATGCATTGAAGTTGTGGAGTGAATCTGAAAACCAGTGGACGGCAGTGGCTACAAGTTATACCAAAATATCAAATCCGGGCATAGGGAAGCCGTTTGAAAAATATGACGTAGTGAAGATTGATGGTGTGACGGGAAGCATTGCTGATACGTTTAATCAGGATATGGCAATCTGGGATAAAAAGGATGATTTCATCATTGTAACGGCTCTGCTTACCAATAATACAACACAAACTGGAGTAATTACATTGAAGCGTAGTGTTCCGGATATGGATTATGTGTGTGAAAGTGATAACCGTATATGGGGGTGTTCTTCGGAGAAACATGAAATTTACTGCTGTAAGCAGGGAGATATGACAAATTGGTATTCTTATCTGGGTACTGCGGCAGATTCATATGCGGCAACGGTCGGCAGTGATGGAGAATTTACCGGATGTACAGCATACGGCGGACAAGTTTTGTTTTTCAAAGAGGATTGTATTCATAAGGTATACGGTTCTTATCCGGCAAATTATCAGATTAATACGCAGCGATGCCGCGGTGTGCAAAAGGGGTGTTCGGAAAGTCTGGTGCTTGTGAATGAAATATTGTATTACAAATCACGCGAGGATGTGTGTGCGTATGACGGAAGTGCTCCGGTATCAATTAGTGCAGCATTAGGTGGAGAACGCTACGAAAAGGTAAGGGCAGGTGCACTGGGTGCTAAATACTATATGCACGGGAAAAATATACGCAAGAATCGTTACGAGACACTTGTGTATGATTCGAGCAGAGGAATGTGGCACAAAGAGGATGAGACATCTTTATGCAGTATGGATAAATTCGTAAACCTGGATGGGTCTTTGCTTTATATGAATGATAGAAAAGTGATGGAGATTACATCAAGGGATTACACGACAGAGGAAGGACTGGAAACAATACTTGAGTGGAGTGCGGAAACCGGCTTGATAGGGATAAGCTATCCCAATAACAAGTATATATCAAAAATATGTTTGAGGTTGTCTTTGCCGTTAGATTCAGAATTAGATGTAGATGTAATGTATGATTCCTGTGGAGTATGGGAGGAGGCTGCACATATGGAGTCTAAATATGAACAAAGCAGGAGAGATACGCCTTCTTTTGTAACAATGCGGAGTTTTGAAATACCCATATTTCCGATTCGATGTGATCATATGAGAATCCGCTTAAGAGGGAAAGGGGATGCAAGGGTTTACAGCATTTCCAAAGTTTTGGAACAGGGGGGATATTAATGGCTACGTTACAATTTGACCCTATCCAATTAGATGGTATGGATGAAAAAAATATTCAGAAGTTGAATTCATGGATAATACGTCTGATAGATAATTTAAGTTATATCTTAAATAATCTTGAACTGGATAATATGACTTCTGAGACAGAAAAGAAATTTAGTCAAGTGCAGGAAACTGTAAAGATGGCAAAGGAAGCAAAAGAGATTGCAGACAATATGGTAAAGAAATTAAATAGCGGAGAGTTAAAGGGGGAGCCGGGGGAAGATGGCGAGAATGGAATTACGCCGACGATAGGTGATAATGGAAATTGGTATTTAGATACTTTGGATACTGGAAAACCATCTCGTGGTGAGAAAGGCGACCAAGGTGAAAAGGGAGAAAAAGGTGATGCCGGAATGAGTTATGAAGAAGGACAGTGGACGCCTAGATTATTTAACACAACAAGTAATGAGATTAAAACGTCAATTGCAGCGGCTATGGGAAATTATTATAGAGTTGGAAATATTGTTTTCGTTGAGGCTATGATACTGACAACCAGCAGTTATGCCTGCCACCATATCAGTGGACTGCCATATGAACCTAATCATAATCGGCCATCTCAGGTTTATCCGATTGGTGTTGTTTCAGGTAGTAGTGGAACAAATGCTCCATTTAATGAAATTAGTGGCAGCAGTTCATATTATGTTAAAAACGGGGCATACGCTTCCGGAAAAACATATGACAGTTGGTATGTATATGGTTGGTATAAAAAGGCTTAACGAGGAGGAATTGAAATGGAAATTAACGAAGAAAAAACGGTAGATATGTTGTCGACAGAGAGTGTGAGCATCTTAACAAGAAAGGTACTAATTGATGGAGAAGTGAAATCTCAAGTTGGAGAGAATCATAGACGTACCTATCTCAATTCCGTATCCGGAAGAGAAGAATTGATGAAGGAGCAGACAGAAAATGTGGTAAATGCCGTGTTTGCAATATGGGGTTCGGAACCGGTGGTAGAGGAACCCATTATAGAAGAGGAGGATGAGGATTATGGCGAAAAAGAAGAGTAGTAGCAGTAAAATAACAATCACTAAAGCAACAACTGTGAAGACACCGACGATAAAGTCTTATACGCCATCGAAAGCAGTAAATGCCGCAAAGAGTACATTGCAAAAGACGGAGAAAGCAAAGCCGGCAGCTTATACCAGTAAATATGGGACACAGATAACCGGATTGGCGGATGCGATTGCAAATCGCAAAGGATTTTCCTATGACTATACAAAGGATGCTTTATATCAGAATTATAAGGACCAGTATCAGAGGCAGGCACAGTTAGGAATGCAGAATGCATCGGCGCAGGCGGCAGCGTTGTCCGGAGGATATGGAAACTCTTATGCGGCTACAGCCGGCAACCTTGCATATCAGGAAAACATGTCAGCCTTGAATAATATAATTCCTAGTTTGTATGAGGCAGCGTACAATCGTTATCAGACGGATTTGGATAATCAGAGAGCCGACTTGTCCATGTATCAGGGACTTGACGAAAGTGATTATGCGAAGTATCGGGACAAGGTTGGCGATTGGCAGGATGACAGAAATTATTATGCGAACCGATATGATGCGGCATATAATAACGATTTTAACAACTATACCGCGAATGTATCTAATCAGCAGTGGAAGTACGAGCAGCAAAATGGCAACAGTCAGTGGAGACAGCAGCAGAATGCATCCAATTACTGGCAGAATAAGGATTACCAGTTATCAAAAAAAGCTAAGGCCGCCGCTGCAGCAGCTAGTAAAAAGAAGGCATCAACTAGTAGTGGTATTAAGATTCCAACGGATATTAAGTCGAAGGTTAAGGAACTGGCTAAGAACAATGACACGCAGGGTATCGCAGAATATTTGAACAATATGGAAAAGAGTGGCGTGTTATCTGCTGACCAAAGCAATTATGTGTGGAGTGTTTTGTTGGGATATACAGCAAAGGATTTACCGACATATATAACCTCTGATGGAACTACTACGAGAGGGTTAAGCAAATATCCAACCTATGACAGTGCAGTGGCGGCCGGAGCAGATGCGAAGACTACATTATCCTATGTTGATTTTATGCGAAATCTGCCTAGCAGCAGGGAGTTACAGACAGTAGGCTCTTACAATGACTATTTGGAAAAACAGGTGAATAAAAACAAAAAGAAACAGTCCTCAAAGAAAAGCAAAAAGAAAAAGTAAGGAGAATATATATTATGGCAAATAAGAAAAAGAAACAGAATACTCATGCATCCGGTTCCGGGAGTATTATATCAAATTATTTTGAGAGTCAGGACAAGTTGTATGAAAGAGATATGCAGGGACAAAAAATAGCAAGTGAGACCAGAGCAAAGGCTGATTCTTATTATGGTGAGGATAAAAAGTATTCGGATACCGACTATACGAATCAGTCAGAATCCCGTTATCGCCGATTGGCAGAGAAAGCAGTAGAAATTAAAGAAAGAACGCAAAAGAACAGCGAAAAGTATAAGAGAACCAATACTCTGATTCGCAATGCCGCAAAGGCAGAAAATAATATGCTGTCGGAAATTCCGAGACGGGAACAAAGGGAAAAACAGGAACAGCAGAGAAGAAAGCAGAGAGAACTGGAGGAGAAGAAAGAAAAGGAATTAGAGAAAAGAAAAAATCAAAAATTTTATACTTCCACAGGCAATAAATATAAGGACCCATCCTTGATGGGATATGATGAACTACAGAGCACGCTTGCAAATGTAAAGAAAAATAAAGACTTGTTTAAGTCTAGAATCGCAGATAGTGGTCTGTTCAAACGGGGATTTTCGGGAGAATGGGAAAAAGTTCAGCCAAAAGATTTTGAGGAAAAGTTAGGGAAAAAAGGTGTATCGTGGGAAGATTACAAGGAATACACCAGTTTGTGGAATAAGTATCAGGATAATGTCGAGTATATGTCGGAACTGGAAAGTAACCAGCCACGAGTGGAGCTCGAGCATGAATATGACAAGATGGGGGATGCCGATAAGCAGTTAGTAAAAAAGGCAGCAGATTATGTGTGGGTAGAGAAAAGAAAATACAGTGCAGATAAAAATCATTTAGTTCCGACGATACAGGACAAGCTGGAAGTAAGCAGTAATCCGGATTATTTGTCACAAGCATATGAGAAATTTCCTAAGTTGAAGGAATTAAAGGAAAAAGGAATTGATGTAGATTACATTATCGACAGCGAGAACATTAACACAGATAATAAAGAACAGGAGGCATGGGATGAAGGGACAAGAAAAATAGCAGACGAACATCCGGTAGTATCCAGTGCGTTAAGTGTGGGGTCAAACTTGCTTTCACCGTTGGAACTTGCAGAGGATGTAAATCATGCGGTTAAAAACCTGTCATCGGATAAGTCTTATCCCATTAATCATGCCAGCCACCCATACAGTTCTTATACGAACAATGTAAGACAGACAGTATCCGAAGGTATTGATAATGATATTGGTAAGTTTGTCTATAACGCCGGAATGTCCACGGTTGATTCTGCTGCGTATATTCTTGTGACGAAAGGGTTTAAGGGAACCAAGTTAGCAGGTGGGGCTGCCAGTGCGTTGATGGGAGCAAATGCGGCAAATCAATCGTACATGGACACCTATGAGAGAACAGGAAGTGCTGGACAGTCTTTGATTACCGGATTGGGAGCCGGTTTGGCAGAGTGGGCAAGCGAAAAGTTTTCACTGGATAGTTTTGAGGCGTTAAAAACAACAAATCCAAAACAGTTTCGCAATTTTGCAAAGAACCTTGTAAAGCAAGGGGCGGTAGAAGGATCAGAAGAACTTGCTTCGGACTTTGCAAATGCCTTTGTCGACCGTGCAGTTAATGGAAGTAAAAGTGAGTATAATGAAAATGTTAAAAATTATATCCAGCAGGGAATGTCAAAGGATGAGGCAAAGAAAAATGCACGGAAAGACTTCTGGATACAAGTAGCAGAGGACACGGCAGCAGGGGCTTTTTCAGGTGGTCTTTTTGGTACCTATGCAAATGTGTACTCGAAAGTACAATATCAGTCATTAGTGAAAAAGAATGGAACATCAATTGCAGAGGGAAATGAAGGAGCAGATTTACTTACATATGCTGCAGAAAAGGGTATGGATACCTATGAGAAAGCAAAAGATGATACGGAAAAGTATGGTAAAATTTCAGTAGACATCATGAAAAATGTAGAAAACAATTTTACGGAAGCGAGAACCAGTGGAGAACTTGCAAGGGCGTATGAAGATGCCATTCGTGGTGTGCCGGATAGTCTGGGAGTAGAAATCGACCAGATGGCACGCGAGAAAGCACAGGAGTTAGCTAAAAAGAGTAAATATGCAAAATTCGAATCCGAGCGGCAGGTATTGTATGACATTATGGATGCCTCTGTTTCTAATGCGATGAAAAGAACGGTATCTCTTAATCAAAAAAGAGAGGTGGTGCAGAATGAATCCGTGTCGGAGCAGGAGGAAGATGCTATTGCTAATATGGATGCTACATCCGATAGTGTGAATCTTGATGAGGAAATGGAACGGAATCAACGACCGGTTGAGGTACAAGAACTACAACCGAAAAAGGCAAAGCAGAATGTTACGAATGCCAATTTTAGAAAGACAGAGAATGCGGCATTTACGGCATCCGATGAACAGGTCAAGGTGAAAGGATTCCGGGAAATTGGGAAAGAATCGGCTACAGTAGAGACTACGGATGGTGAGGTAGTAAATCTTGCAGACTTGTCTTTTCAGGATGAAGGTACACAGAATTTGTTTAACATTGCATCAAAGATGGATAATGCGGCTGCGGCAACGGCACTTGTGGATTATTACAATGGTAAGGATAATGCCGGTGTTTATGCAAATAATTTCCGTATGGCATATCGTATGGGAAGATTGGGAAGTATCAGTTTTGATAAAATGATGCAGGCGTCTAAGTCATTTCGTATAATGAGTGACAAGGGAGCAATGCGTCTTGCGTATGAATTAGGAAAGGTACATGGAGAAAACGCAAAGGCAGCAGAGGCAGAAAACAAAGTTGCACCGGCGCAAAAAAAAGGAAAAGGTGAATATGAAGATTACCGCTATGCTTCGGAGGATAAGGATAGCTTTGTTCGCGTGAAAAAAGAATTGGCAAAGAAAACCGGATTGGATGTATTGGATTTAAATACCCTCACAGATAAAGATGCAGATACGGTAAATGGTTTATTGAATATGGATAGAGGACAGATGGCATTTGCGGAAGATGCAGAAAATAAATTTGGTGTAGTGATACATGAATCTTTGGAATTTGCATCGGTAATGTCGGAAAAAGAGTATCAGAAATTAATGGGAGTGATGCTTAATTACCTGGTAGAGAAACATGGAGCAGAGGATATCCACGCCTTAATTGAATCTTATCAAAGAGCCTATGAGCAGGTGGAAGGTGAAAAAAGTTATGAGGATGCTGCAGGAGAGTTAATCAACGATGCTGTCAGTGGTGTGTTTTATGATGAAGCCGGGGCAAAAAACTTTATTGACTGGGTAATGAAAGATGCGAAGCTGGATGTGAATGCAAAGAAAAATGTATTTCAGAAAATCGCAGATTTGGTAAAGCATGTATTTGAAAAGATAAAAAGCTATATTGATGATACTCCTATGACAAAAGCGGCCAGACTGGCAGCAGAACTTGATGTGGAACAGAAGGAAAAGATTCAGCAGATGTTCATGGATGCCGTGGATAAAGCGGGGGAGAACTACAAGAAATTGGATAGTAATAATAAGGGTGAAGAAAAAGAGAAAAGAGGGAAGTATTCGGTCAAGGTAATTCCGGATACAATACAAGATGATATTAAAACGAACCTAAAAGATGTTGCAAATATGCCGACGGTGAGTAATGTGAAAGAAACGGAATTTTCAATGGGGAAAATAAAACTTGTTGACCAAGTTGCAGAATTTTTCGATGATATCGGCAATAATGTTTATAATGAAATGTTAGGGGATGTTGAGTTAAGCCGCAAAGGAGTAAAAGATGATATATCACATGGGATTGGTCGTGCGAAGGCAATTTCCTTTAAAGCAATTCCTGATATTATTAAGAACGGGAAAATAGTGAATTATAGCAGTAACTATAAAGGAAAAGGTCATGCGAGAGTTGTAATTGCGGCACCAATAGAAATTGTTGGAAGTCAGGAAAAAATATGTGGCAAATATATAATGGCTGTTGTATTGCGTAGGGAAAATGCGAAGCAAAGATTTTATATGCATGAAGTAGCAACCATAAAAAGAGATGAATTGTTGTTCAAGACTAGGACCTATAACAAAGTTATAAGCAACCCTAGCAACAATCCATCTCTTGAAGAAATTCTAACCAACATTGTGGGGAATGTCAAGAACAAAGATAGTAAAATGACAAATGAAAAACCAACAAAGGAAAACAAGGACATTCGCTACTCTATTAGTGTTGATCTGGATAAGCAGATAGATGATGTGCTAAATGACACCGTACCAAAAGATTATACGCATGTTTATTTGGGGGAAACAACGAAAGCATTGAAAGAATTAGGCTGGAATGACCTTCCGATGCTTATGACGAACCAACATGTGTATAGTGTGATTAACGAGAAGAAAGATAAGGGTGCAAGATATAAGAAAATAAGAAATTATCATAATTTAGGCAAAGAAAAGTTTATGCAAGTGTTGGAAGACATTGAAAGACCATGGATGATAATTAAATCCAATAACAAAGAAAATAATGCAGATTTGGTAATGGTATCTTCTGTTGTTGATAAGAATGGAAATGTTGTCATTGCAGCAGTTAAGCCAAATGGGGTAGGAAGAAAGAAAACAGCAACGCTAGATGCTAATATTATGTTAAGCATGTATGGAAAAGAAGCTCTTCATAATTATGTCGAAAAAGCTGGAAAGGAGAACCGTATCATAAAAGTAAATCCTGATAAAGCAGTGGGTCCAACGGTCCAATTCCGAGGGAACGTACTTCATCAGGATTATAAAGACAATCTAGCACAATATAAAAAGATTGTCAAGAACATTATATCCGAGAAAGGTGAGAAACATTCCATTCGAGTGGCGGAACGTACGGAAAAATTACGTCGTTCGTTATCAGATACTATGTCTACGGAAGAAAGTTTGGTGCATGAAAACGACAAGTTAAGAAAAGTAGTTGAAACACTGGAGAGTGAATTTAAACCCGGAAAGAGAACAGTCCCGGAGCCGGCACGTGTAGAGGCAGTGTGCAAAAAAATATTGAAAAAATATCATTCATCGTTTGACGCTGAGACTTTTAAGGACAATTTGACGAAGCTGTATGCTTATATGAATGAAGAGGGAGCTGATTATGATGCAGCATTAAAAATTACATCGGAAATTGCTCGTGGTGTATTGGAGAAGAGTATGACCAAAGATATGACATTGTATAACGAATATAAGGATTTGCGTGATTACTTCCGTAAAACAAAGTTGGCTTTATCAGAAGCGCAGAAAAGTGAAGTAAATTATTTGTATGGAAGCATGGGTGAATTTAGAAAGAGTAACTTTGGGCGGCTTCGTATCGTTGAAGATGGGACAAGTCTCGACCAGGTTTGGGGAGAGCTAAGTGATAAATATCCGGAATTGTTTAAGGCAGATACGAACGATGGAGACATGATTGCAGAGGTCATGACTGTATTAGATGGATTGCGGCCAACATATCGTAATGCATACGGAGAGGATATTGAGCAGGCATCTTATGACCTTGCATTAAACATTTATAAGGAAATGAGCAATGTGCCACATAAAGCAACTTTTAAGGATAAAGCGGATGCGGCAGTGGAGCGTGAATGGAAAGAGGCAAATCGGGTATATCTTACCATGCTGCAGGACTATCGGAAAGAGTGTGAGAAACAATTTTTGGAAGGCTTGAAAGTCAGTATGGATGATCAGATAAAGAATAAGAATCAGAGAATCCGAGAGGCGTATGCTAAGATACATGATTATGCAAATGTGATCGAGACGACACAAAACGGAGAACTGATTCGTAAGTATCAGCATGAGATTGATAAGCAAAAACGTTACATTGAGCGGTTGAAAAAGAGTCAGGTGAAAAAGATAGCGGAAATGAAGATTGAGAATCGTCAGTACCGTAAGAATTTATCTGAGCAGAAAAAACAGACAGAAGCAAAGAATAAGATTCGACGGTTACATAAACAGATGCATCAGATGCTTATGAAACCAAAAGAGGGGATGTATGTGCCACAAGATTTGGTTCGGTCTGTAATTGATGTGTGCGAGGCTGTCAATTTGGGTGCGAAAGAAGGAACTCAATTATATAATGCGTTAGATGATGCAAGGCAGTATTTTGAGAAAATGAAAAATGATCCGGATTACAATTTTGCATCGGAATATGATGAGGATATTGACTACGAATTACAGCGTATTGCAAATAGGTTTAAGAATAATGGAAACAGCATTTATGATTTATCATCCGCGGATTTGGATGAAGTATATGATGCGATGAAAATGGTGTATAAAACGATTCGAAGGGCAACTGAGCTGATTCGCAAAGAAGGGGAAACAAATGCCAGAAAGGCAGCAGAACGAGTCATTCATGAGGTGCGTTCGGCAAAAGGTGTAAGTTCATTTATGAGTACGCATAAAGTCATAAGAAAACTGCCTGAGTATGCATTGAAATCTCTAAATTCCTATCGTGCATTTCGCCGGATTACCGGATACGCGGATGGAGAGTTTATGCAGGAATGGAAAGAATTAAATGAAGGACAGCGTAAAATGCTGAAAATCCAGCAAGATGGTGAAGCTATTCTTGCGGATGTGATGGAGGACGAAAATGTCGTAAAATTGATGAAAACTTTTGATAAGAAGCAGGGGATGGTTGACACCGGTCTTGTTTATGAGGATGGCAAGAAGGTACAAGTGACGAAAGGAATGCGTATGGCTCTTGTCATGCATGGTATGAATAAGGACAATTTGCGACATATGGTTTATGGTGGTGTCACTATGCCAAATATGGAATTGTATTTGAAGGGGGATAAAAAAGGGGCTTATGATAAAACAAAATTAGCAAAAGGGGTAACCGCTGCAAAAATTCAGGCGATGGAAGATGCCATGTCCCCGGAAGAGAAAAAGGTTCTTCAAGCTTTTAAAAAGTTGTTCCACGAGTACACCGGTAGTGTGATTAATGAAACCTCAATGGAGTTGTACGGATTTAAAAAAGCAAATGAGAAGAATTATTATCCGATTTCTGTTGATAAGAACTATGTAACTACGGATATTACTAGTTTGAAAATGGATAAAACTTTAGAGGGAGCCGGATTTTTGAAGGAGCGTGTACAATCTGTTAAGCCATTGGTAATGGAGAGTATAATTGACACAGCGCAGCGTTCTTTGAAAATGACATCGGAGTTTGGTGGTCTTGCGATTCCAATTCGTAACTTTAATAAAGTTTATAATGGAGCTACGTGGAAAGTTACTGATGCGGATAGTGCCGATGTATCTGCGAAATCTGTAATGGTACAAGATGATACTGTTCATAAGGCAATGCAGGATGTATGGGGAAGAATGGCAACGAAGTATATTGATAATCTACTCGCTGATTTGCAGAATGCAAGGGCGGGAGAATCGACTGTCTTTGATATGCTTCGGGGAAATTTTGCTGGAGCAGTTCTGACCGGAAACTGGTCGGTTATTATGAAACAGGCGGCATCTTATCCGACTGCGGTTGCTACTTTGGGATGGGAACCGGTTATGAAAGCACTTGCCAGAGGTGGTAAACATGGACTTCCTATCAGTAGCGCAGACAGAGAATTGATTGCAAAATATACACCACTTTTATGGTATCGAAACAAAGGAAATTCCACGCAGGAAATGGCGGATATTGATACTTTGAATAGTCTTACAAATCGCATGCCGGTGGTAAGAGAAGTAAAGAATATGATACAGAAAGTTGATGTGGCGACAGTTGGACGGCTTTGGTATGCGTCACAATACTATGTAGATGCAAATTATATGGCATTGAAAAAGGGGACTGATGCATATTATCGACAGGTGGCGGAAGTTTTTAATCGATGCGTGGAAGATACACAGCCGAATTATACAGTAATGCAGAGACCGGATTATTTGCGCGACCCTAGTAAAATTAAAAAAGTAATGTTTATGTTTATGACACAGCGTATGCAGAATGGTGGTATCTTATATGACGCGGCATGTAATCTGTATGCAAAAAACAAAACCGGAACAAAGGAGCAAAAGGCACAGGCAAGAAAGGAATTTGCATGGGCTGTATCCAGTCAGTTGGTATCGGCAGCAGTGCTTTCTACAATGACGTTTTTGGCAAGAGGTCTTTTGCACAAGATAAAACCGTATTTGGACGATGAGAACGAACTCACTGCCGAGAGCTTTGCATCAGAGTGGACCAATGGTGTACTGGGGTCACTTTCAGGAAGTTTTATAGCTGGAAACGAATTGTATAATCTTATATATTCTGCAATTACGAAAGAACGGTATTATGGAATTGAGGTGTCCCTGTTTAGTGAAATTTCTTCGCTGTTTGAATCTATTGTGAAAATGGGGAATGGTGCAATTGATTCGTTTAGTGATTCTGATGAGGAAGTAGAAAAAGGAATTGACGAGATAAAAGGAGCCTTTTTTGATGCGGCTGGCACCGTGGCAAAAATGTGCGGTGTACCGGTAGACAATGTGCAAAATGTAGCCGTTGGAATTTGGAAGAATGTTGAGGATGTGACATCCGGGGATGGTTTGTTTTCATTTTCCACAGATAAAGAAGAACCGAAAGCAAGTGTGTATGGAAAGAAAATTTACTATGCGCTTATGGACGGAGATAAGAAGACAGCCGAGGAATATCGGGAGAAGATGAAGAAAAGTGGGGAGAAAGGTGAAGGTGATGTGGAAACAGCGGTAAAAGACCAGTTGGCAAGTCGAAATGATTTAGTAAAGCAAGCGGCACAGTATCGTCTTGACAAAAATCATGATGGCTATATGGAATGTTACAACAAACTTATAAAAATGGGATTTAATCATTATGAAGTTGTAGCTGCAACTAATAGTGTATTAAATAAGATGCAGGACAAAACGGAATCCAGTGCAAAGGATGCACATGATTATCTTTCTTTTTACAAGAGCGAGGATTTGGTTGCTGCCATTGAGGAGGGAAAAGGTTACGAAGAAATATTACAACAGATGTACGAGGAAGCAATGACAAAAATTGAAAGGGAGGATGAAAAGCATGAACTTAGTGCCAGTAAGAAAGAGAAGAAAGCATTTGCGTCCATTCGTTCGAAAGTATCTTCTGAGTATAAAGACAGGTTTCAGAGTGCTAAAAATACTCATGAGAAACAACTCATTATGCAGAAACTGTATAAACTTAAAATAAAAGGTAAATGCATCTATACAAGCGATACGTTTAAAAAATGGAATGAGGAATAGGTGGTTCGCATGGGAACTAGGGGGTAAAACTTCTAGTTCCTTTGCTATACTGAGAAAAAAACAAAGGGGGACTTATAGAATGAAACAGATGATTTGTACGATTTGCGGGCTGGTTGGAAGTACCGTGGCGTCTTTTTTTGGAGGATGGACTTCCGGAATGACAACGCTTCTTATCTTTATGTGCATAGATTATGTTACCGGTCTTATGGTTGCTGGAATTTTTAAAAAGAGCAAAAAAACAGAGAGTGGTGCGCTGGAATCTCATGCTGGATGGAAAGGATTATGCCGGAAAGGTGTTACCCTGCTTATTGTATTGGTGGCTTGTCGGTTGGATATGACAATTGGAACTACATTTATAAAAGATGCTACTGTGATTGGTTTTATTGTTAATGAGACGATTAGTCTGATCGAAAACGCTGGTCTGATGGGAATTCCCATTCCAAAAGCAATTGAAAAGGGGATTGATGTGTTGAAGAATAAAGAGGAGGTTGATGAGTAATGGAATTTAAGAAAGCATATGAGGCACTTAAACAGGGAGCATTGATAAAGTGTCCGGAATGGAGAGGATATTGGAAATGGGAAGATAATTCCATTAAGATGCATTGTAAAGATGGGAAAACTCTTGATATTCGGGAGACAAAAAATGTTGGATATACTCTTGATTTTATTCTTCGTGATGATTGGGAGATTGTTGACGAGGCAGATGTAAAGGATTTAGATGTTCAAACATTTACATTTGGTGAAGCAATTCGAAGATTAAAAATTGGACAGAAAGTTGCCCGTAAGGGATGGAATGGTAAAAAACAATATATTCAGCTTGCAACAGGTATTTCATATGTGTCAACAGGTGGAGAAATTGTAAATTGCGAGCATGATGCAATTGGTAACAAGGCAATTGCATTTGTTGGTACTTCCGGTGTTCAAATGGGATGGCTTGCATCGCAGGCAGATATGCTTGCTGAGGACTGGATCGCAGCAGATAAGGAAGGTGAAACAAATGGAAATTAAAAAAAGAAGAGCAAAATCAATCAGTTATGGGAGCAAAAGGAGTTTAAAGGGCATAAAGTACATTGTCATACATTTTACCGGTAACAAAGGAGATACGGCGAAGAATAATGCTGATTTCTACGCTACTGGCAACACGAGGGAAGCAGGTGCGCATTTCTTTGTAGATAAAAAATCCGAGATTTGGGAGTCCGTGCCAATGGAATATACTGCCTGGGCGGTTGGTCACTTCTTTACTCGTAAGAACGGGGCTGCATCGTATTATAAGAAGTGCACGAATGATAACAGTGTGTCCATTGAATTATGTGATTGCAAAAAAGGTGTAAGCTGGGAACAGATGCTTGCGGTAAGAGAATTAGTACAGTATATTCAGAAACGTTGTCCGAATGCAAAAACTATCATTAGACATTGGGATGTCAACGGCAAAGCGTGTCCAGAGCCGATGATCGGTAAAGGCAACTTGAAATGGAAGCATCTTTACAACAAAATTATGTATAATTATCAGTACAGAGCCAAAGTAACAAAGGCAGCAGCCATTCGCTCATCCAAGGGAGTAAAACCTACTAATAAAATTGGGAGCATAAATCCGGGAGAGGTTGTTAAGATTTCTAAAGTGGTTGGTGCATGGGGGCGTTTGTTGAACAAAAAGAATGACAAATGGCAATGGATTAGTTTGAAAAAGGTGAAAGAAATTTAAATTAGTAGTTGTCAATTAGTTGTCAGAGAGATAAAAAAAGTACGAAAAAAGGCGTAATACAGAAGTTGAAATCTTGACTTTTAATCAAGTTGTCCGGGGTTCGAGTCCCCGATGCCTCATTAGAGATCAGAGTAATCTGGTCTCTTTTTTGTTTCTGGTTTAATTGAATCCGGAAATGTATTTTCAAGGCTAATCTTAATTAAGTTCTTGGTGCCTGTGGAATGACTATGGGTATCAGTTCAATTATATTAATGAAAAATATGCCTGCCGTTATTCTTTCCATCATTTTAGGAACTGTAATCGGTCTGATTATTCACTTTGGAAAGCTTATACAGAAAATGGGAATGGGTATGGAAAAAGTTATTTCTAAGGTTATTCCCGGTCAGAATAAAACGAATGAAGAATTTCAAAGCCTGTGGCGGCGTACTTCTTGTAGCAACAGGTTTTCGGATGATGAATGTAAAGGAATTTCCAATAGCCGATATGATACCTGCAATGGTACTTGTAATGCCGCTAAGTCATCTATGGGTAACATATGTGATGCCTTTTGTTTCTTAAGGACAATTTTTTTATTGTGCCGCCGAAAAGGAACTGATATAATCAAGATGTGAAAAGAGAAATGCAAATCGTAAATTGTGGAGGTGACAGAAATGATGATGTTTTTACGTTTAAGAAATATCTAAATACATAGGACTATGTTAAATAGTTTTATGTATAGACAAAACACAAAAACTATTTAATAAAGGAGATTTTGTAATGATATTTCAAGATAATGTAATGAAAGAGTACTTAAAAAATGTTTATTTTATAGCGGGAACACCATGTGGTGGGAAAACAACTATTTCATGCGCATTGGCGAAAAAGTATGGATTCGAAATATATGATATTGATGAGCGATTTGATGAACACAGAAAAATATCAGATCCATTATATCAGCCTGCTATGAATGCTTATTTTAAAAGTGCAGATGCTTTTTTTGGAAGAACAGTAAAAGAATATAAGAATTGGTTGTTGAAGACAACTCATGAGCAGTTAGAATTTGTTCTTCTTGATTTGATTCGCCTGTCAGAGAAGAAGAAGGTTTTGTGTGACTGTCATCTTACAGTTGCTCAGGCACTTGCCTTTTCAGAACCAGCGAGGGTTGTATTTCTCATAAAAGATCCATCTAATCTTGTAGATGAATATGGTAACAGACCGGATCATCAAGGTTTTCTTCAGTACATAAATTCGGCTTCTGATATAGAAAAAGCAAAGCAGACTGTAAATACTACCTTATATGAACTTAATGTAAATCGTATAAAGGAAATTAAGGCCAGTCCTTTCTTTTGGATAGAGAGAACTGAGGATAGTACAGTTGATGGCACATTAGCTTGTGTCGAAAAACATTTAGGTTTAATATAGTTGAAGAAAGACATTCGATTATA
>ERZ827524.1027-NODE-1027-length-30392-cov-4.411939_pt1 | contig 30392 bp, 30 predicted proteins | sample MGYA00519702_ERZ827524 | MGnify/ENA primary metagenome ERZ827524 (study PRJEB31778, sample SAMEA3449341) | human gut metagenome | biome: human gut; feature: human-associated habitat; material: faeces | place: United Kingdom | collected 2010/2012 ...
CAGGTTTTATAAGGCCTGCAAGGTATTTTTCTAATATTCAACTGTCAAACTCCCGAATCGATCTCCCGGTTCAATCCCCAGTTCCTCTGCGATACTTCCGGACTGAACCTTTTTCACGATATGTTCATGCTTTTTCATCTATAATCTAAAAACTCCTTGTACTCTTAGTGCATTTTATTATTATAACATGATTTTTCCATGCTTAAAAGACTTTGTTCTATGCCTTTTTCAACGGCTGTTCCGATTTTCTTTCCTGGTTTTGTTACACTGACCTGAAACTACAGCCTTTATGCTTGAATTTCGATATTAAAAATGTTATAACCATATATGTAAAATATCAAATCTATTTCAGATAAATATTCAGCACAGGAGAAAAAAAATGACAAATATCGAAATGTTAGAAAAAACTCTCCCGGTTGCCCCACTGAAGCTGATCGCAATGGAAAGCTGTCAGGCTCTGGGACAGAAGGTCAATGATTATATTGTATCTTTCAGGGAGAACACCATCAACGAAGTAACCGAATCCCCCTTATATATCAATTATAAGTCCAACAATTATCTGGTTGACTGCAGTTGTCCGAGATTTGGATCCGGGGAAGCAAAAGGTGTATTAAAAGAGACGATCCGGGGAACAGATCTGTTCATTATGACCGATGTATGTAATTATAGCCTTACCTATACTGTAAACGGTCATGTAAACCATATGTCCCCAGATGACCATTATCAGGATCTGAAGAGACTGATCGCTGCTGTTGGTGGTAAAGCAAGAAGAATCACAGTTATCATGCCTTTCCTTTATGAGAGCCGTCAGCACAGACGTACAGGCCGTGAGTCTCTTGACTGTCCATTGGCTCTTCAGGAGCTTATCAACATGGGTGTAGACAATATCATCACCTTCGATGCCCATGACCCTCGTGTGGTAAATGCTATTCCTCTGAACGGCTTTGAGAATGTAATGCCTTCTTACCAGTTCATTAAGGGCATCTTAAAGAACGTAAAGGATATCACTATTGATGCTGACCATCTTATGATTATCTCTCCTGATGAGGGCGCTACAAACCGTGCTATCTACCTTGCAAACGTACTCGGAGTAGACATGGGTATGTTCTACAAACGTCGTGATTACAGCAAGATCGTAGACGGCCGTAACCCGATCGTTGCCCATGAGTTCTTAGGAACTTCTGTAGAGGGAAAAGATGTTATCATTATCGATGATATGATCTCCTCCGGTGAGAGTATGATCGACGTTGCAACAGAGTTAAAGAAGAGAAAGGCAAACCGTATCTTCGTTGTTTCGACATTTGGTCTCTTCACCAACGGTCTTGAACGTTTCGACAAGGCAGTGGAAGATGGTACTATTTACAAAGTAGTTACCACAAACCTCACTTACCAGACACCGGAACTTCTTTCCAGACCATACTACATTAACTGTGATATGAGTAAATACATCGCTTACATCATTGATACTTTAAATCATGATTCATCCATCAGCGATCTGTTAAACCCATATGACAGAATCCAGAAACTGGTATCCAAATACAAAAAAGAACATAAATAATATCGTTTCCAGAGGAACTGTTCCGTACAGTTTCTCCGAAACACACAAAAAAGGAATTGCAAGATGCAATTCCTTTTTTGTGTTTATAACCACTCTGTTATCTTCTGATCTTATGTATTAAAATAAGTCTACTCTTCCAGCATGTTTCTGGTTGATCACATAATATGCTGCATACTCTTCCGGTTTTAAGTATACTTGAATGCTCTTAATGGAAGATGCTCTGTGACCTTCTGCTTCGAACTGTTTCTTTGCTTTCTCGATCACGTCAGCAACAACTGCTTCCTGTCCCTGGAACTGGATAAATACTTCTGGTTTCAGTTCTTCTTTCTTAGGAGCTGCTTTCTTTGCTGCGGCTTTTTTCACTACCGTTTTTGTTGCTGCTTCTACCTTTTCTGTTGCTTTCTTTGCAGTATCTTTTACTGTTTCTTTGGTCTCAGCGACCTTTTTCTCAACTTCTTTGGCAACTGCTGCTGCCTTTGTCTCAGCTGCTGTCTCTTTCACAGATTCTTTTGCTGGTGCAGATTTTACTGCTGCTTCTTTTACAGTATCCTTAGATGCCTCTTTCGCTGTTGTTTTTACTACTGGTTTTGCTGCTGTTGTCTTCTTTTCCATAATTGGTTCCTCCTTCAGACAAAAACTACTCACAAACTAAAAACTTCTCCATTGCTACTAATGCTTCCTGCTCATCTTCACCGTTTGCCTCGATATTAACTGTCATTCCTTTTGATGGGTTGAATGCCATAATTCCCATGATACTCTTGGCGTTGATCCTGCGATTATCACTTTCTAAAATAATCTCGCTATCAAAACGACACGCAACCTGAACTAATTCAGCAATTGGGTTATTATGTTCTTCTGAAACATTGGATACAATAATCTCTTTTTTGCTCATGCCATTCACTTCCTCTTTCACAGTACTTCGATATCTGTTTTTCCCTCCACAGATACATCAACTTTTTCCATACTCTTCAAAATATATACCATTACCCTTAAATTTGCAAGGCATCCCACAGAAAACTGTTAAAGTTCAACGAAGGAACTGCGGAACCGCCTGAAATTTTATGCATTTTTATGTATTCTTTTTACTTTTGGTAAGTAAAGAATATATTTCCTGCATTAAAAAACATTTCATCTGCGTCTGCAGTCGTCCGCTTATAAGTCTGCCCCATCGCCGGGTCATAAAGCACAACATTATTTGCATCATATCCCACCACAAGAACGGCATCACTGCTTCCTGTCATTGCAAATACCGGATACCCGTTGCTCACATAGTATAGGATTTCATCTACCGTACAACCGGTAAGATCTAAAACAGTTGCATCCTTTAAGGTGTTAAGAAGAATCTGCTTCGGTGTCTCGCCCTGGGAGATCAGCGCACTGACGCTGATGTTGATTTCCTCTTTTTCCAAGATTGCATTCACACACTGGGCAATGCTTCCTGCTCCACTGTCCTCCTCGCCAACTACAATATCATTAAAGGCCGCCTGAGCCGTCTTTCTGGAACGTTTCCATACATACTGCTGATTTTCACCGATCACGACACCCATCTGGCTGTTTGCCGCAATAATCGCGTCAGAGACACTGTCTGTTGTCAGCACGACTTCTCCCTTTACATAAACATAATAACGGTTATTGTCCTTTTCTTCTTTCAGGGAGACTTCACGTTTCTGCTCTAAGATCGTCTCTTTCGGTGTCAGAATCTTCGGTGTCTTTTTCTTCGCCTCATCCTGCAGTGTGATCAGAACCTGTGTCTCTTTTTCATCCGTATTTTTTGTTGCAATATCTACCACTTTCAGGCTGTCACCCTCACGGTTCATGATCATGTCCTGATCTGCATCCACATAGGCAGTTCCATTGTTCTGAATACGGTTTAAGTATATGGTGTAACCACTGATGGCAATGTTCTGTACATAATATCCCGGTTTCTCATAAGTCTTTAAGATCTCATGTTCCTCTGAGGATGTATCCATGATTTTTACCTGATACATAGGAAACAGCGTATTACCTGCTGCATCTACCACGACATCGGCTGATTTTGCCACACCATACACAAAATCCTCCTGCATAAAGCCCAATGGTTTTACATAATCAGAAGCACTCCCGGTCACATCTGTCACTTTCTCCGTGACAAAGTCTATCATGTGGATCGTATCACTGCCACGGACCGCAGAAGGATCCACCCATGCCAGAAAACGGTTTGACTCAGAAATTGCGACCGCTTCGTCGGAAAGTCCTTCTACCAGCACTTTCGTATCCAGTGAATTCAGATCGATGCCATAGACATTTCCATCCACCATAATATAAAATGCGCCACTCTCGGTCACATACATCAGCTGTCCCAATTCCGATTTCATCACCTCATAGGACTGGCTGGATGGGATAAACACCTGCTCCTCATTCGTATTTGCAAGACTGTCATAATGGTAAACCGCAATGCCCACCGTACCCTCATGGATTCCGCGGTTCATGTAGCCATACACAATATAGTCAATGCTTCCCGCCTCATCAATATTTACGATCTTAATGTCATGCTCACCATAGTTTTCCCGGTCATCTACCCCTTCATATCCCCGGAAACTGAACACTTTTGCAAGTGTGTTTGCCTCCTGATTGTAACTCCAGAGTTCTCCCTCCTGCACAAAAGTGACCACTTTGCCGGATTCATTGGTCTGATACTCCACATCTTTGGAGCGGATTCCAAGCAGAATGTCGTTTCCTGAGATGCTGTCATTTTCCCCTCGGAAAATCTCTTCCATCGTTCGTTCAAAATTTAACAGATACATTCTTGTATTGGTATACCGTACTCTGTAGTATTCCTCAACGTTATAGTATTCGCTCTGTCCATTCTGTCCTACCCGTGTCACAACATAGTCCAGAACGATCACGTTATAGGTGGAAGTGATCTCCTTGACAGACGGAACCGGTGTCGTCAGCCTTGTGCCGTGAAACTCTGCCCAACTCACCTGATTCAGTGAATTGTTTAATGTCACATACTGCAAAGTCGTGTTATCGCCGGTCGTTTTTTCCATATAAGTGCTGAGAGATGATGCTTTCTCACTGTCAAAAGTCGTATCATTGAACTGTTTGACAAAATCAATGCACTCCGACACATAACTGTTCTGAGATTCTATAATACGTGTGTAGTAGTAGATCATGCGATCCCCACTCTCCAGCTGGATCACAAGCAGATATTCCTCATTTTTCTCCAACAGATTCTGGATTGGAAGCTCCATAGAGATCATTCCCTTATTCTCCGTGTAGGAAGTGACATCTGCATTTGCGATCAGCCTCTGTGCATCCAGGCTCCGGATCTCATAGGAGATCTTATCCACTGCGGTCTGATAGGTCTGCACAGTCACCGGAAGAAGTCTGTTTTCCCCGATCGGCGTGATCGTATCACGCATATAGGCTGCATCCATTTTTTCGGTGTAACCATATAATTCATTGATCGCCGTTTTCCCATCATATAAGGTAAGAACCGGCAATGTTGCCTCCGACATCTCTGTCGTCAGGTCTTCATTCGTCTGATTTGTCATAAAACTGAATATAATCACTGCCAGAACAAAAACGACCGGCAGAACAATTGCTTTTATTGTACCTTTCTGCACTGTAAGCCTCCAAAATCATCCATACGACTGTTTTCCCTCTTCTGTGTGCCTCAAACTGCACACAAAAATAGCTACCGCCAGAACGGCGATAGCTATATTGTATGCAGTTTTTGCCTTTTCCGCAATATTTTCTTTGGCTTCTTTTTAAATTCTTAAGAAAATTGCTGGTGAAGAATAACGAAAATCACCACCATCTTCTGCAGCGGCGGTGGCGGCATCTTCTGCGGTACATCTCGTTGTTTAACATAACACCGATCAGGCTGCGCCACGGATCATCCGGCCGTGGCGGTGGTGGCGGCATCATTCCGGGTCTGCCCGGTGGTGGCGGCATGCTTCCCGGTCTGCCCGGTGGTGGCGGCGGTGGATTGTTTCCTCCCCAGAATTCCTCTGCCATCACGGTATCTGTTCCATTTTTCACAGTCTGATAAATGCGTTCTGTCACCTGCTCTAACATAAGCCGGTCCGGATATTCGTCGAACATGAGACTTCCCTCATACTCCATTTTATCGCACTCATCCTCGATCACGTCCATAATACGGGAAACATCCCTTGGATACAGCTCTTTCATCCGGTCCATATCCTTTTCATATTCCATCTCTGTGAGATACAGATTCTGCATCGGATAGCTCATATAAAAAGGCACTTTCGGAGTGTCAGACTGCTGCATACGTAAAAACTGTTCCTCTCTATAGTCCACGCGATACTCCTTATTTCCATCACATCACTATAAGATATGCAGCAATTTTTTCCCGGGTTCCTGCTTCTGCCTTATTTGCCCACAAAAATGTATTCGATCTTTTTGTAAGGTCTCTCATAACCTTCCTTCATCATCTTCATGGTCACTTCCCCATTTTCCTGCTGTGTGAATGTGTACTCATTATAGGCGCCATCCTGATAAGCAAAATCACTTCCGTTATCCTGATAATGCACATAGGTGCCCTCGCCCGGAAATACAAGCATATTTAACGTATCATATGGTTTTTCCCCTACATACTGCATCACTTCATAAGCCGGGATCATACTTCCTGCTTTGGCAAACATCGGACAGGTATCAAGCGGTGCATCCACAAGATAATACTGTTTTCCCTCATAACGTTTTCCGGTATTGAAATCATACCAGATCCCTTCCGGCAGATAGACCATCTTTTTCGTCTGTCCCTGCTCTAATACCGGTGCCACAAGAAGATGTTCTCCAACTAAAAATTCATCATTTAAGTTCCATGTATTTTCATCCTTTTCATAATGAAGCACCAATGGACGCATGATCGGAAGTCCTGTTTTCTCACACTCCGCAAACAGATCGTACAGGTATGGAAGCAGGCGGTAACGCAGTTCCACAAATTTGCGGTAAATATCGACCGTCTTCTCCCCGAACTGCCACGGCTCCTGATAAATGCTTCCGTTGGACGAATGATTCCGGAACAATGGAGAAAATGCTCCGACCTGTACCCAGCGGCATAAAAGTTCTGCCGTACAGTCCGCACCAAATCCACCGACATCCGTTCCTGCAAATGCCAATCCACTCAATCCAAGATTGCACAACTGTGGCACTGCCATCTGAAGATGTGACCATAAACTCTGGTTGTCCCCGGTCCAGACTGTTGTATACTTCTGGCTTCCTGCATAGCATGCGCGGGTGATCACAAATGGTCTTTTTCCGGTCTGTTCCTTAAGTCCCTCATAGGTTGCCCTGGACATCAGATGTCCGTATACATTGTGCATGGCTGCGTGGGTAGATTTCTGATCTTCATCAGTAAACACGACATCTGATGGCAGTTCTCCGTGAAAACTTGCCGGTTCATTCATGTCATTCCAGACTCCGGCAACGCCTATATCGGTCAGGAACTTCTGATTTTCCGCCCACCATTTACGCACCTTTGGCTGTCCGAAATCCGGGTATACAGAATCTCCCGGCCATACAGCATTCACATAGACTTCCCCTTCCGGTGTCTTTGCAAAATAATCTCCGGCAATTCCCTCATCGTATTTCTCATAACCAGGATCTAATTTCACACCCGGATCGATAATGCAGACTGCCTTGAATCCCTCATCTGCCAGCTCCTGAATGGTTCCTGCCGGATCGCCGTAATCTTTCTCATTCCATGTAAAGACACGGTAGCCATCCATATAGTCAATATCAAAATGCATCGTATCACATGGGATATCAAGTTCTCTGTATTTCCCTGCTACTTTTTTAATGCAGTCTGCGGAATCATATCCCCAACGGGACTGATGATAACCGAGTGTCCACAGCTGTGGAAGCGGAGTCCTTCCGGTCAGATAGGTATAACCGCCCACAATGTCCGGCATCGTATCCCCTGCGATAAAATAGTAATCAAGGTTTCCGGCGTCCGCACCATAGTAAAAATATGCCTGATTTTCTTTTCCAAGGTTTACATAAGATCTGTATGTATTGTCAAAGAAAATACCGTAAACACTTTCTTTTTTCAGGGTGATCAGAAACGGAATGGACTTGTACAGTGCGCGGTAAGAATCTGTGTGTGCCTGTGGGATATCGGAGTTCCAGTTTTCGTACTCATAATCCCGCTTATTCAAAAATCCGGTCTTGTCCCCAAGTCCGTAAAACTTCTCATCCCCGTCCATTTTTTTGACAGTCTGCACCGGATAGCTGCCGCTTGCACCTGCGGACACATCATGTCCCTCTGCCTTTAACACTTCGAGAGATTTTTCACTTAACAGCGGTCTTAAAATACGCCCGCTGCGGTAATCTTCACAAATGCTCTTTCCATCCCGGTAAAAGTCCACATAAAATCCGTCATAAACTCTCGCTTCCAACTGTTTTGTTGCAACTGAAACATAACTGCCGCAGTCTTTTACCTCAAAATCTGTCCGGACCGCCTTCTCCCCTTCGATTGCCTTGGAGCGGTGTCCTTTTGTCTCATAAGGAACAAAGACATTCATAATACTCTCAGTAATGACCTCTAAAAATGCCTCTTCTTTTTCAAAGAAAAAATGGATTTTATTTTCTTCCACCTGATAATCCAAACGTTTACCCAACATATGTGCATCCTTTCTTACGTATAATTTTTCGTATTTTTTCGTAAGAATATTTTAGCATGTGCAGACGTTTTTTTCCATAGATATTTACTGATTTTTTGCCATGTCCTGAAGTTCACGCATCAGATCCAGATCCGACTGCTGAATCTTCATATTGGTTGTCATCGGCTCCTCACCCGGTCTGGTGAGTGTGATCTCGATCACAGTGCCCTCCTCCATCTCTCTGGAGAATACCGCACTTAAAAATGCCACAAACTTCGGATGGTTTGCAGTAAATTTATTTTTTGCATTCATAATCTTCATAATATTTGCCGGGTTCATCATAATCTTTTGTCCTTCTCTTTCCAGATGCCTAAAGCATCTTCTTTTTCTTAAAATAAATAATTTCCAAAATGATCACTAAGATACTCACTATTATAACTGCCGGATACGCATATTTCCACCCAAACTCCGGCATATTTGGAAAATTCATTCCATACCAGCCGGCGATCAGCGTGAGCGGCAGAAAAATCGTTGTCACAACCGTCAAAATGCTCATCACCTGATTCTGCTGCACCGCAATGAGTGACTGGTAAAGTTCCCTGATCTGCACGAGATATTCCCGCAGCATTTCCACATGGTCATGCAGCCGCTCCGCCCGGTTGGAAAATAACTGCCACTGTGCTTTTTCCTCCTCCGACAGACCGCCGTTCACAGAGGTCTGCATGACATCTGCCATATTCATCAGCTGTTCATAATAGGCATGAAAAATATTGAACCGTTTCCGGTATTTCATGATCATCTCATAAAAATAGTCCGGTATTTTCTTTAACAGTTCCTCCTCCAGACCAGCCAGATGTTCCTCCTGTTTCTGCAGATACAGTACTTCATCCTGCAGCAGTTCCTCGAATAATGCCAGAAGGATCTGCCGGAAGCTATAACCCTCGTAGGTGCCTTCCGCCATCTTGTTCAGATACTCCATCAGAAAATGGCTTTCCTCTACAAGATATAATTCCTGCTCTGACAGGTAAAATCCAAAATTATGGATACACACCTGCCCTTTATTTCCCTTTGGCACACGCATTGTTCCCTGCACACACTCCCGGTATTTTTCAATCTTGCAGTACTGGATCGGTGTCATGCTGTGGATAAAATTATTTTTCCGCACAAGTTTCCGCGGATGGCTCAAAAACTCATCCAGACTCATGAGATAAATGCTTTTTCCTGCGTTTTCACTATTTTGTACTGCTTTCTTTTCCAATGTGATTTTTCCAGTTTCCTCATGATAGCTGTATTGTTCCATATGATTTTAACCTCGTAATTTTTTTGTATATCATTCCTTACAACCTGCATACTCCCAGGTAACTCCGTTATCCTCAGACTGAAAAATAATCCCCTGCTGTTCCATCGCATCAGTCTGCAGATAAATCTCCATTTTTCCATCCACGATCTGCGGCATGGTGTGATAATCATAATCTTCGATCGTAAATCCCAGTTCTGCTGCCTCTGATGGAAGTTCGGTCACCGTATCCAATGGAAGTTCCAGCCGTTCAAATGTCTCTCCGCCGTCCTTTGTCACGTAGAGCATGGAGAAATCTTCACTTGCATACGTCAGTCCTGCAAATCCGAAATCATTCGTAAAAAAGAGCAGACCTTCGGCAACGCCCATATTCTGGTCAAACGGATCACCGTTGACCTCCGTCCAGGTCGTACCTCCATCCTTCGTCTTTTCAAAGTTATAAAAACGGCTTCCACAGGCAGCATCTACCACATTCAGCCGGTAACCGGTAATATCATTGATGAAATAATACATATCGCCGTCTTCTGCATTAAACTCCCACGTATCCGAATTGCGGATATTCTCACTGGTCTTTGTTTCCGTTTCTGTCTCTGCTTCATCGGAAATTGCCGGCTCGTTTTCTTCATTATTAATATCACTATTAGCATTGGAAGAACTCTCATCAATTATTCTCCGCCACTCATCAATTTTCCAGGAGAGCGCCCCATTGTATGGGATTGCCGTGCGGATCACCGCAGCGCCACAGATGATCGTTGCCGCTCCTGCCGCCACAAGTTCTGCGATCCACAGATACTGTTTTTTCCCTGCCTGCTGTTCTTTTGCCTTTTTTCTGGTGATAAGCCAGAAGAGAAAACCAACTGCCATGACCGCTGCTCCCACAGCCATTTTCTGTCCGTGGTAGCGTACTCCTCCAAACTGGCATAAAAAATAGCCTTCGTATAAAATGTAAAAATAACCTGCTAATATCAGCACCGGACTGATTTTGTGTATGACTTTCATTTTCCTTTTCCCTCTTTTTTCAAAATGGATGTTACTGCTTTTCAGACCAGACTGTTTCGTCTTTCTGCTGCTTGCATTATATTGTTTTTGTGTGCATTTTTCAATCGTGAAAAGCGGGTTTGGATCGTTTTTTTCCACTCAGATCTATCTGTATCTCTGTCAAGTGCAGATGATGACAAATTTTCCTCCATAAATTGCTAAATTTTTAACAATTTTTTTATTGATTTTATAACCGAGATATGTATAATTATGGTAGAGAAAGTTGGCAATTTGCTTATGTTTCCTGCATTTCACAATGTGGAACAGAGCGATCAAAAGTCCGGCTTCCAAAAAGATATGTATAGTCTGTTTTTACAGATTGATACCATATTACACACAGCGAAAGGAAAGAGGTAATTAAAAATGGCAAAAATTGATTTAAGCAAGTATGGCATTACCGGAACAACAGAAGTTGTTTACAATCCTTCTTATGAATTATTATTCGAAGAAGAAACAAAACCGGAACTTGAAGGTTACGAAAAGGGTCAGGTCAGCGAACTTGGCGCAGTAAACGTAATGACAGGTATCTATACAGGACGTTCTCCAAAAGACAAATACATCGTTATGGATGAGAACTCAAAAGACACTGTATGGTGGACTTCTGACGAATACAAAAACGACAACCACCCAGCTACAGAAGAAGCCTGGAAATCTGTAAAAGATTTAGCGATCAAAGAACTTTCCAACAAGAGACTTTTTGTTGTAGATGCATTCTGCGGTGCTAACAAAGATACACGTATGGCAATCCGTTTCATCGTTGAAGTTGCTTGGCAGGCTCACTTTGTAACAAACATGTTCATCAAACCAACAGCAGAAGAATTAGAGAACTTCGAGCCAGATTTCGTTGTTTACAATGCTTCTAAAGCAAAAGTTGCGAACTACAAAGAGTTAGGATTAAACTCTGAGACAGCTGTAATGTTCAACATCACAAGCCGCGAGCAGGTTATCGTTAACACATGGTACGGCGGAGAGATGAAGAAAGGTATGTTCTCTATGATGAACTACTTCTTACCATTAAAAGGTATGGCTTCTATGCACTGCTCAGCTAACACAGACTTAAATGGTGAGAACACAGCTATCTTCTTCGGACTTTCCGGAACAGGTAAAACTACACTTTCCACAGATCCAAAACGTCTCCTGATCGGTGATGACGAGCACGGCTGGGATGACAACGGTGTATTCAACTTCGAGGGTGGATGCTACGCAAAAGTTATCAACCTTGATAAAGATTCCGAACCAGATATCTACAATGCAATCAAACGTGACGCACTCTTAGAGAACGTTACATTAGATGAGAACGGTAAGATTGATTTCGCTGATAAGAGCGTAACAGAGAACACACGTGTATCTTACCCAATCAACCATATCCAGAACATTGTTCGCCCAATCTCTTCTGCACCAGCTGCTAAGAACGTTATCTTCTTATCCGCAGATGCATTTGGCGTACTTCCTCCAGTATCTGTTCTTACACCAGAACAGACACAGTACTACTTCTTATCTGGATTCACAGCAAAACTTGCTGGTACAGAGCGTGGTATTACAGAGCCAACACCTACATTCTCTGCATGCTTCGGACAGGCTTTCTTAGAGCTTCATCCAACAAAATATGCAGAAGAACTTGTTAAGAAAATGGAAAAGAGCGGAGCAAAAGCTTACCTCGTAAATACAGGATGGAACGGAACTGGAAAACGTATCTCCATCAAAGATACCCGTGGTATCATCGATGCTATCTTAAACGGAGACATCAAGACAGCTCCTACAAAGACAATCCCATACTTCAACTTTGAAGTTCCTACAGAGCTTCCAGGCGTTGATCCAGCGATCCTTGATCCTCGTGACACTTACGCTGATGCTTCTGAATGGGAAGTAAAAGCAAAAGACTTAGCTGCAAGATTCGTTAAGAACTTCGCTAAATATGAAGGAAACGAAGCTGGTAAAGCATTAGTTGCTGCTGGTCCTCAGGCTTAATGATCTGTTAATATCCATTAATTTGTTTTTTAGCTTAAAAGAAACCGGATGTCACATTGCATCCGGTTTCTTTATTACACATATTTGGAGTTCTATCATGTTAAAGAAGTTCATTAAATACGTCTCTCAAAATATGCTTGGTATGGTAGGTATGTCTGTTTATATTCTTGCAGACACCTACTTTATTTCTGTAGCGGTGGGTGCCGACGGTATCACTGCCTTAAATCTGGTTCTGCCAATTTATAATATTATTTTTGCGATCGGTGCGATGATGGGCGTTGGTTCTGCGATCCGTTTTGTTGTGGAACGCAATAAAAAAAGCCCGGATGCAGATGGATATTTTTTCCATGCTCTTGTGTGGGCTTTTATCATCAGTCTGTTTTTTATTTTTGTCGGTCTGTTTCTTCCGGATAAATTGATCGCACTGTTAGGCGGTGATGCCCAAATCGTTGCCACCGGGAAAAATTATACAAGAATTTTTATGTGCTTTGCTCCCTTTTTTATGTGGAACTATATTTGTAATGCTTTTGTGCGAAATGATGGAAATCCTTCCATTGCGATGTCCGCAACTTTATTCAGCAGTCTGTTCAACATCGTGTTTGACTATATCCTGATGTTTCCACTGGGGCTTTCCATGGAAGGTGCTGCACTTGCAACCGCCTTCTCCCCGATCATCGGCATTGCGATCTGCTGTATCCATTTTCAATCAAAAAAGAGTACAATCCGCCTGAAACCGATCCTGCCTTCCTTCCGCAGACTGCTCTACTGCTGTCAGGTCGGCGTTTCCTCTTTCGTCGGTGAGATTTCTTCCGGAGTTATCACGGTCGTCTTTAATATGCTGATCCTCGGTCTTGCAGGAAACACCGGAGTTGCTGCATACGGCGTTGTCGCCAACACCTCACTGGTCGCAGTCGCCCTCTTTAACGGCATTGCGCAAGGCTCCCAGCCGCTCATCAGTGAATCCTACAGCAAGGGAAATCACAAGAATGTAACCACCTATCTGAAAATGGCAGTCACGACCACAATCGGCGTTGCCATCCTTCTGGTGGTCTGCATTTACCTTTACGCCCCGGCGATCACCGCTATATTTAACGGAGAGGGAAATCAGGTGCTTGCCTCCTACGCAGAAAACGGTTTAAGGTTATATTTCATTGGATTTCTCTTTGCCGGAATGAACATTGTCGGAACTTCCATTTTAAGCTCGATAGAATCTGCAAAATATGCATTTTTTGCGTCCATCTCACGCGGATTTGTTGCGATCATCATTTTTGCATTCGTGCTGTCTGCACTGCTTGGATTAAATGGTGTATGGCTCGCTTTTCCTGCTGCGGAGTTTGTGACGATGTTAATTACGTTGTATGGGCTGGTGAAGGCGATACGAAAATGTAACTATTTAGAGCCAAGGCAATTTTCATAATTTGCGAATCATGCTTGCATGAATGAGCATAATTTTGAAAATTTCTTTGGCGAAGTAACCACAATGAGCAAATAACAAGCATGCTTGTTATTCAAGGAAAGCATCGAAGATGCGGTTTTGCGAATGGGGTGCTGAATAGTTACATGAGAAAGTTATTATAACGCCTTCTTAATCGCTTCCATCAGCTGCTCATAAGTTTCGTAGGCCTCTAATTCAGGATTATCCTTTTTGATCTGTTCGGTGCTCTTAAATAAGAATCCGGCTTTACTTGCCTTGATCATTCCAAGATCATTATGGCTGTCTCCGCTTGCGATCGTCTCGAACCCAATCGACTGGAGTGCTTTTACTGTTGAATACTTGGAATTTTCTACTCTCATCCTGTAACCTGTAATCTCGCCGTTTTCTGCCACTTCCAGTGAATTGCAGAAAATAGTCGGCCATCCCAGCTTTTTCATGAGTGGTGCTGCAAACTGTGTAAATGTATCACTGATGATGATCACCTGTGTCATGCTGCGCAGTTCATCTAAAAACTCTTTTGCACCCGGCATCGGATCGATCTTTGCGATCGTTTCCTGAATTTCTTTCAGTCCAAGACCATGTTCTTTTAAAATTCCAAGTCTCCATTTCATCAGTTTATCATAATCCGGCTCATCCCTTGTCGTTTTCTTTAACTCCGGAATTCCTGTCTCTTCTGCAAATGCAACCCAGATCTCAGGTACTAAAACGCCCTCCAGATCCAGACATACGATATTCATATCCATTTTCTCTGCCTCCTGAAATTATTCTTAAGTTGCATTATACTATATCACATTACATTAAGAAAGTGTTTTCCGCTTATTTTGCAAAAATCCTTTTCTTTCTCCGGTAATACTGTGGAATTGCTCTTTATATGCGTTGTGTTCAGATTGTTCCTGTCACGGTTAAGGTTCCTGTTCCCGGTGTTACGATCCAGTTGCCGGTTGCCGGATCTTGCGTATAGGCTGCCGCAGGCACGGTGATCCTTCCGGCTGTCGTTGCAAATAATCCGGTTGCTTCGTTGTATGTGTAATCTGTTCCGGCCGCAAGTGCTGTTCCATTATAGCTTACCGCTATGTTGGAAAGAATCGGATCAAACGTATCGATGATCTCTGCTGCTGTGGCTGCATCCGCTGCAGTATTTCCGGTGTTCTGAATGAGAAACGTATAGGTCAGCGTTCCATTTTCCGTTACCGGAACCGGGCTGATCGATTTCGTGATATTTAATAGCGGCTCATTATCTGTTACCACTGTCTCTGTCACCTCGATCGGTGTAATGCCTCCGCCTGTAATCGTTGCTGTATTTACAATATTTCCGGTTGCAGCCAGTGGTGCGTACGGATTCACTTCTGCTTCATATACGATCACTGCATTGCCGCCTGCCGGTACTGTGATCCCATTTATCACAAGTGGCGGTCCGGCTGTTACTGCAGGTGCCGGCTGCAATACACCATTGATATAATACTTCGCTGTTCCTTCCATATAATCCAGTGGAACAAGTGTTGTTGTATTATAAGGATATGCTCCCAGATTGTCTGTAATGGTAAGTCCTGTATAAGCTAACGTTCCCGCATTTACAATACTGATCACATAGGTGATCGTATCGTTTTGTCTGTAAGTATTCCGCACTGCCTCCTTTGCAGCGGATAAAACTTCCAGAATCTCACCGACTGCTATATTTGAATTGGCAATGGATCTTCCATAACGCAATTGTGCCTGGTTTGTAAAACGTGCCATATATTTTTCCTTTCCTGTTTTTTATTGTCCCTGTTAAGCAACGTGCTATATTCAGGTACACTTTAATATATGACAGTTTTTTTTAATCGTTTCTCTTAACCGTGCTGCTTTCTGTTTTTTATTAAAAGTCAGGTATCAAAAAGTCTATTTCCCGCTTTTTGACACCTAAACCTTATTAATCAAAACTATATGCGTTATACACTTCCGTAAGCATTTGGACTGCCTCTTCGTCACTCGCATTTACGATATCACTGACGTCCTTCCATTGAAAATGTGCCTGGTGTTCTGCTGCATTTTGTGCATCATAATAGGCTGCCGCATAAGCATAATACTCTTCCTCTGTCAGTTCTGCCCCGGTATAGTCCTTATAGCTGACTGTCGCTGCATAATCCGGACCATCATATGTTTCGTATTCGACTGCCAGTTTTGTTTCTGTTACAACATCATCAACGATTGCAAGCGAACTGACACGGTATACATAACTGCTCGGTGACTCCTTCATGAGATCGTATACGATATAATTATAATATCCTTTTCCATTTATGATATTAGAATATACCATCACATCACTTTCATCCGATACCTGATCCATAAGATCCGGCTGGGATTCATATTCTGAAAAAGTCGTATTCAGTTCTTTTAGTTTTCCATCCTTATCTACATTGTAAAAACTTGTATAAGAAAAAAATCCTGTGCCGCCAGAATGTGAAACCAAAAGTTCCACTTGTCCGTCCATATCCAGATCAGCCAGCGTGAATTTATATTGTTCATCGGCAAAATCAATGTCAGTTGCCCACTTGTCCCTGTTTTGTGCAAATACCTCAATCTGCTTTTGGATGTCCATAGTGGCACCTGATATGCTGTCCAAATACTCTACATAATCTGTCCATACGCCTTCCATATCAGAAAGCTTTTCTGTCAGATGCTGCTTACCGAGAAATTCTTCAAAAAAAGTATCCCTATAAAAAGGAGTGCCATTTTCTGTTTTCGCTTCGACTTTGTAGCTTTCCAGATTTGGATAATCCAGATACATCATATTGTCTGGATTTTCCTGTAAAAATATAACCGGCATATTCCACGAATCTCCATCATTACAGTATTGGAGTAGCAGCAAAACATCCTTTTTCCCATCCATATTCACATCTGAAAACTTTACACCACTGATCTGTTTAAATGAATCCGAAGCGTCTGCCTTTATTTCTGGAAACTCATATATAACTTTATCATTCTTCACTAATAAGAATTCTGGATTATTCGAATTCTCTTCAGGTGCAACTGATGTAAATGTTACCATTCCCCAGTCATTCAGCTGAATTTCAAATGTCTGATTCTCAATCACTCTTCCCTTAAAACTTTGTGTATTCTGTCCCGGTATCTCTGTATGTTCCGGTGTCTCTGTAACTTCTTCCTGCCCGCCGGACAGTTCTTTTGTTACTTCTGTTGATGCTTCTTTTTCTTCTTTTACATCCTGCTTACAGCCTGCAAGAACAAATGATAATATTATAAGTCCGAATAGGATGTTCTTTTTCATCTGACGCCTCCCACTTTTTTCTGCCTTTATTATATCGTGATTTCATCACTCAATAATTTCGCCGTTCGTCAAATACAAATAAATTTGTATTTTCCTCTCTTTCGCTCATTATATCATGAATCTTTGATTCATGATCATTATCTACACTTGCTTCGCTCCGCAGTCCTTATTATATCATTACTTTGTAGTATTATTCCAGACATAATTACCTTCACTCTGATGAATATTCTAGCACCACAGATTTCCGATTTTCATTTCGCCATTGATACAGGTGATCTCCAACTTCGGATCAAAACCAAGAAACGTATATCGTCCCCATGTCTCGTTTGCCTGGGCGGATTCTAACATATAGCAATGGGTTGATACATTTTTCAGTATCCTCATCGTTTCAATCGGGGTAGTAAAATCGGAAAGCATTTCAAGGCTCACCGGGAGCACATTGTAGTTTGCTTCTGATGCAATCTTTTTTACTTCCGTTAAATCTGGCATAATTTTCATTCGCTGCACCTCCAAAGAAATATTGCATTTTTTATGCAACAGGAACTAAACTATGTTTCCATTGCATAAAAAACGTCCCTGACAGAAATATACTCTCTGTCAAGGACGAATAGAAATTCTTATCCGCGGTGCCACCTTGATTCTCAGCATCACAGGCTCTCTGTAAAGGCATTATTGCCGTCATCTCCGCTTCAACGGTTTAGCGTATTAACTTTGTTCCCTAATGTATCACACTTGCATTGTACTGTCAATAGGGCAAATTTAATCTTTCCGATTCACGATCTTGTAGTATTCTCTCGAAGTGATCTTGTATACAATCGTATAGATCACAAGGAAGATTATGCTCACGATTGCGATCGCCATGTTAAAGGTAAAGGTATCCACGATCAGTATCATCCGTAAAAACAGTCTGACCACGCTGCTTGCCACGATCATATGCATAATCGCTGCTGCGACTGGAAGGTAAAATAATAACATAACCTGTGTCCGGATGGATTCTTTTGCTTCTTTTTCAGTCAGACCGACATTGGAAAGGATCTGAAATCGTTTCTGGTCTTCGTACCCTTCCGACATCTGTTTGTAGTAAATGATCATAACCGTTGCCATGAGAAAGAGTGCTGCCAGAAACATTCCTACAAAAAAGATTCCACCATAGATACTATAAAAAGCGCTCATCTCCTCTGATTTAAAACGAATTGCTTCACGGTTTAATCCACTCAGTTCCATCAAAACTCTGACCGTTTCCATCTGTTCTGCTGTCAGAGCTTTTTCTAACTGGTATCCGATGAAAACTTCATACTCATCCGGATTCACTCTCTGTCCGGCTTCCGCCATCAGTGCACAGATCTGCTCATCATCCGGAAAGACAAGAATTTCACGTTCGAAAATTGACATGGTCGAATCAATGATATAGCGGATTGCAGAATACTCTGCCTCTCCTGCTACTGTATACTCTTTTCCCATAAAATTCAGGTTATCACCTTTTTTCCATTCTTTTCCTGAACTGTAGATGAGTATTTCATCATCCTTAAGTGTCAGATTCATATCGGCATATTCGTTATAATCAGCAGCAGACAACAGATACGTAACTATATCGGAGGCTATGTCACTGTCGAATGTATCCGGGTCTGCAATCTTTTGTTTTCCATCTTTTTCCGTAACCATGATATTCCGGTACTGTCTATAAATCTGGTCGGTAGTCACAATCCCATCCTGCTGCAACGCTTTATTCATAGTAACGAAATCATCCATGCCTTTTCCTGCCTCTGACACAGTTTCTGCCACTTTAATATCTGTCGGATATCTGTCATCTATATTTTTTCCGATGAGCATCATCAGTGAAAAGCCACAGGTCAGCAATAGGATCACGCCTGTAGAAAGTACACAGATGGACGCCAGTCCTGCTGCATTATGTTTCATCCGGAACATCAGATTCGATACACTGATAAAATTCTTTGTTTTATAGTAAAACTTCGGATTCTTTTTCATGCACTTCAGGATAAAAATACTTCCGGCTGTAAAAAGACAATAGGTTGCGATCACAACAAGCAGAATACTGACAAATAATATGTTGACCGCACCCCCGATCGACTTAGCAGAAAGTGCCAGCTTATATCCGGCGGTCAGTGTTATGATTCCAAGAATAAATATAGGAACTTTCACTTTCGGTTCTTTTTCCCCTGTTCTGTCACTCTGCAGCAATGCAATCGGTTTTCCAACCCGGATGGAAGCCACATTATAAATCAGACTGACTGCAAAAAGAATAACAAATAAAACCAATGTACTTTTCAGTGCTTCCACTGAGAAAAACAGACCGTTTACCGGTGGCTGATTGATGATCTTATAGAGAATGAGGAGCATTAATTTGTTCAGAAAAGTCCCCATCACAATTCCTGTGACAATGCTGGTCAAAGCATTCATCAGGCTCTCTGCAGCTAAAATATAGGTAATATTCTTTTTGGACATTCCAAGAACTCCATAAAGCCCCATCTCCTTTTTTCTCGCCCTTATCATAAACTGATTTGTATAAAAAAGAAAAACTGCCGCAAAGACTGCTACGATCTGACCGCTGATTTCCAGTAAAATCGAGATAATCTGTGCACCATAAAACGCTTCCACTCCATCTTTATAAATGTATGGACAATGCGCAAGTGACTGCAAAATATAATAAATCATGACAGTCATCGTTCCTGCAAGCAGATATGGAATCAGTGTCTTTTTATTTTTCTGCATTCCACTGAACACAAATTTTGTCAGAAGCTTATGATTCACTGTCCTCTCCTCCTCTCATCAGAACGGTCACTGCGTCACAGATCTTATCTAACAGTGCACTTCTTGTCATATCACCGCGGTAAATCTGATGGAATACTTCACCATCCTTAATGAACATGACACGGTCGGCATAGCTTGCTGCCACATTGCTGTGTGTTACCATAAGAATCGTCTGACCTGTCTGGTTAATCTCACGGAGCTGCTTTAACAGGTTGGTCGCCGCCTTGGAATCTAATGCCCCGGTCGGTTCATCTGCCAGAAGGATCCTTGGATTTGTGATCAAAGCCCTTGCGATTGCAGTTCTCTGTTTCTGCCCACCGGACACCTCATAAGGATATTTCTTCAAAAGCTCCACAATTCCAAGCTGCCCGGCAGCCTTTTGTACTTTTGCATCCATTTTCTTGTAATCCTCTCCTGCCAGCACCAGCGGAAGCTTGATATTATCTTCGATAGAAAAATTATCCAAGAGATTAAAATCCTGAAAGATGAAGCCGAGATTGCTTCTTCTGAAAATCGCACGCTCATTGTCTTTTAATGTTGTGAAATCTTTTCCATCCACTAACACTTTTCCGGCGGTCGGTGTATCAAGGCTTGCAAGGATATTCAGAAGCGTTGTCTTGCCACTTCCTGATTCTCCCATGATCGCCACAAATTCTCCCGGTTCCACACTGAAATGCACATCTCTTAATGCGGTGACTTCGTCCCCGCCCATACGTGTTTTATATACTTTTTTGATATGATTGACTTCTAAGATTGACATATAATCCTCCTTGTTTGCGAAGCAAATGCGACTGTCTTTACAGGAGCAGAGGTTTTGCCTCCTTGTTTGTAAGACTATCATAGCAAAAAAGGAAATGTAGTGCCCTTTCTTTGGCTTACATTTCCTTGTCATAATCTTACATTTTTGTAAGAAAAGTATGTTACTCTTTTCAAGATCTACATATTCACAAGATCTCCCTGCTGCACTTTTTCGCACTGAAGAGTAATCATCACAGTCGTTCCATCTCCCTCTTTCGAAGCCACAGAAATCCCATGTCCAAGCTTCTCACACACGCCTTTGCACAGATAAAGTCCAAGACCGCTCGCCTTCTTATCCATCCTGCCATTATATCCGGTAAAACCTTTTCAAAAATTCTCGGCAGATCTTCTTTCCGAATGCCGATGCCTGTGTCCTGCACCAAAATCTTTAAACCATTTGCAGATTCTTCCGTCGAAATCTTCACACTTCCCTGCTTTGTGTATTTTAACGCATTCGATAAAATCTGTTCCAACACAAAACAAAACCATTTCTCATCTGTAAGCACTGTATAATCCAAATGTTCCAGCTGAATGGAAATATGATTGTAGATAAAAATTGCTGCATATTTTTTTACTACCTGCCGGACTAATTGTTCCAATGAATTACGCTCCAGCACAAGATCGTTGCTCATTTCTTCAAAACGGAGATAATTCAATGCCATCTCCACATAACTCTCTATTTTAAACAATTCTTGACGACACGCTGCAACGTCCTGCTTCTCTCCCTGCAAAAGAAGATTCAAAGCCGCGATCGGTGTCTTGATCTGATGTGCCCACAATGCAAAAAAGTCCTGCTTTTCCTGTAATTCTTCCCATTGTCTGCTCTCTTTTGAATTGCTTTCCTGCTTTTCTTTGCTTTCTTTTTCATATTGCTCTGTTCTCTTCCGGAATCCCCGGTACTGCATACACAAAGTGGTCACCCAGAGTATCAGAAATATACTTGTTAAATAAAAAGCATATTCTGCCGGAAGCTGATATAAATTGGATACTATAAACATTAGGAGCAGGAAAACAGGAGCCATCAATAATAAGCCTATATTTTCTGACATAAATTTTCTATGTAAAATTTTTCCTGTTTCTTTTTTCATCTGCATGTTTTTGCTCATTATCTAACTCCTGTATTTTCGCTAAAAGAAAACAAACTCTCTATGATTCTCTTGCTGCCTGCGACGAAAATTTCAACATTATGCTCCAACAAGATATCCAAGTCCCCTCTTTGTTGTGATAAAATCATTCACTCCTGCGGCTTCTAATTTTTTTCGTATTCTTGTGATGTTGACCGTCAGCGTGTTGTCATCCACAAATTCATCATTGCCCCAGAGGCGCTCCATAATCTCTTCGCGGCTTACCACTTTTCCCTGTTTTTCCATTAACGTCTTTAAGATCAGAAATTCATTTTTCGTGAGATCGATCTTCTCTCCACGGACTGCCGCTGAAGTATCATTCAGATTCAGTACAACTTCTCCACATTCCATCGAGTGGCTTGTGAGTTCGCTTCCATAGCTTCTTCGAAGTACCGCCTGTAATTTTGCGGTCAGCACCTGCAAATCAAATGGTTTTGCGATAAAATCGTCGCCGCCCATGTTCATTGCCATCACAATATTCATGTTATCGTCCGCAGAAGACAAGAAAACGATCGGTACTTTGGACGTTTTACGGATTTCCGCACACCAGTAAAAACCGTTATAATACGGAAGTTTAATATCCATGATAATAATGTCCGGTTGAAATTCTTCCACTTCCTCTGTTATTTTTTCAAAATTGCCGGCACACTGTACCTGCATCTGCCATGTTGTAAGATGTGCCGCCACTGCCCTGGCAATGACAGTATCATCCTCCACAATGAATACTTTATTTGCTGCCATGTCTTAGTTCCCTCGTATTGATTTTAAATAGTTCAAGCGCTCTCTCTTTGATTTTTTCCAAATCCTCATATGTTCCATCAGAAAATTCTTCTTTAATACGCATGGAAGCCATTGCATGACTGTCATTCACTTTGTCTGCATCTGCCGTTTTCAGAAATTTCCCTAATAATTCCCAGTCACTTGAATAATACAGTTCCACTAATTTTGCCCTGTATTCCAGTTCCGCCGGAGTAATGTCTGGATATTCCTTCAGGTCTTTTGCGTGCTGTGCTTCATGCTTTAAAAGTGAAACGGTAAATTTCTCACTCTCAAAATCATAGGCACTCTCGATGCATTGAATCGTTCCGTCCTCAGATGCCCAGCCGCCAGTTCCGTATTTTCCAAAGGTCAGATAATCCATCCAGCTCCGAAATACAAAACCTTTTAAAATATTTACCGTATACTGCTCTACGCCTTCCGGCAATTCTATCTGATAAGACGTCGGAACCGTATCTTTCCAGATGTATGGTCCAAAATACCCTTGCGTTTTTCCGAAAAGTGCATGGTAGCCTTTCTGTTCAAAAAGTTCCTGCAATCTATCTTCCAGTGCGTCTTTCTCTTTTTCCGATATAGAAAAAGTCTGGCACAGCTTTCTTATCAGTTTGTCTGCGGCAATTTCTTCATCACTATTGCAATAAAACACGTCTCTGAAATATTGCTGATATGCAAGCAGTATCTCATTCAGTATTCCATCCACTTCATATTGCCGATAATGCTCGTTTTCAAATAAGTCAATATATTGTTCTCGTTCTTTCTCATATTCCGGAAGGTCGCACATTATTTCAATGGCTTCCTTCACCTTTCCCTCGATCAGTAACTTGTCTACCTTGGTCATCTGTGCCTCCTGCCAGTATTCTTAAATCTTTATTTCTATCCTTGTTTTATCCAGCTCCACTCAAAACTGTCAAGTCCGGCTTTTCCCTGCGCAAGCTGATTCAGTTCATGCAGACAGATTTCCGTCGCCCTGTCGATAAATTCCCGGATCATCTCTCTGGTCAGAAAAAAGCTGCTTTTTTCTTCCATTGGGTAAAATTGTTCACGTACTTCCCTTACCAGTTCCTGCTCACGAAAATCTGCTAATTCCATAATCGGCTCACCTGCCAGTGTCTGCGTCCGGAGCATATTCTTATCCAATCCATACTGCTTCGCTACAAACCAATTTGTATTTTCATAATCCTGATGCAGCCTTTCAACATTCTCTGGAATGGATGAGTTAAAGTGATGCTCAGAATATACATATCTTCTATAAAATATGTCCTGAATCAGATGAAGATAATATCCTAGATACAGTTCATCTGTCTTCATTTGTTTCCCGTATTTTTCCCTGTAAAATTCAAGGTCATAGGTCACTCTTGTCTGTTCACAGATCATTTTCTTAAGATGACTGTTTCCACTGACAGCCCCGTCTGGAAGGATCACACCCAGACGCAGCCTGTTCAAATTATTAAATTCTGTTTTAACTATTATGCATTGTATGATTGCAAGATGAATCATGCTGGACGCCATAAAATTTTCTCCCGCCTCCTGATATTCTGTCACATGTTTCTGTAAGCTGTTCTATTTTTCGCTTTCTGCTTCCTTCATTTCCTCATAATACGCTTTGTATCTGTAAATGGTACGCTTGCTGACATTGTTGCGCTTTGCAATCTCGACCAGATCCGTACCACTAAACCTTTGTCTACCAGAGCATTCACTAAGGTTGCCTCTCCAACACCTCAGTATCTCCTCGATATGTTTCGGATTCTTGCTTCCAACAATAACGTGATTCATCTTTTTCAACACAAAATCCAACATGTCACTAAGTGCATATTTCTTAAATCCATCTCCCATAGCAAATGGCATGCTGGCAACCGTCTCTAATTCCAATGCCTTACAAGCTTCTATCATCGTCATCTTCACACCATCTATCATCTGGGATTTCACTGTGTCAGCCCAATCACACATGATATTATATTCAAACAAAATATATTTAAAATGATTCTTTTCTCCGGACACTTTTCTTGCTATATTCTTTATTCTTTCAATCTCAATATGCCACTTATTTTCGAAAGGTTCTTCTACCATAAATTCAAATGCTATGCCATAATATCTAATCTTTCCTTCAAAACACTTTGTCTCATACCATCTTATAAGCATTTCCATTTTCTCATAGAATTCGTCTTCCGTTAACTTTAATTTTGTTATCTCGGGAATATGAATGTAATAAACATCTATCATTTCAAGACCTAAATTTTCCAATGACTTATTAAGAGCTATTTCATAAAAAGCAGGATTGAGAGTCTGGAATAAACCTTCATATTCTGAAAAATCTTCTATTGATATTCCTTTATTTTCCAGTTTTTCCGACAAGTATTTCATTGGTGGAAGCTTTGCTGAAATATCTCCATATAATAATCCTGCCTTAGATGATATAAATACCTCTTCTCTGGTAATAATGCCAGAATTCATTAATTCAGCTAATGCAACTCCTTCATCTCGTTCTGAACACATTCCTCTATAATTTATAGCTCCATCAATAGAGTATATCCCATTTCGAACTGCATACTTTATTGCTTCTACATATTTCAAAGAATCTTCTTTTGAAAAATTACCCAAGTGAGTTCCTAATGCAACAGTTCCCATAGGCTTGTGCGAATACCCTTTTATCATTTCCATTCCTCTTTTCCATATTGATAACGTACATTATAGAAGTAATGCTAATTAATTTGCAGTCTTGTATTATAAAAACATAAATGCTATATTAAAATAAGAAATGGGTTTTTTGTCTGGTAAGCTTTTAGCTGAGAGAGTTGCCCATTTCTTTTTTCATGCAGATGCATTTTTCCGTCATTTGCACACCTAATTAACATTGATGCATGAAAAACATTACTGATCCTATGTCAATTATATTTTTGGCACACATTTGATTGCTGTCAACCATAGAGTCAATGTAAAAAATTTTTTAGAAAAAACAGGGCTTCCACCCCACAGAAAATCTGCAAGCGCGCAAGCCCTGTAAAATATACTACATAATGCTTCCCATCAACGTGGACATCACGATCATCACCAACGAAAATGTAAAAGAATTTACCGAAATAAGCGTAGCTCTCTGCTCCGATGGAATCATATCATTTAACAGGATGTCTGTACGCACTTCCAGAAAATCATCTGCAAAAGAACCAACAAAGCCACCAAGAATCATCAGATATGGATTGCCCGAAAACGTCATTCCAAATGCACACAACACACCGATTCCACTTAAAATAACATACTTTTTGTATTTCCAATTTGGAAAATATCCCACCACTTTGGCGCCGAGTGCAGCTCCAAGTCCCATGACAAAAAGAGCCGGGCCAAGCAGTGCCTCGTTCAATCCCGCCAGTGGCAGCTTTGCCTGCAGGAAAAACAGGACAAGTGTTGACACTGCACCGATCAATGCATTTACGATCATAACACTTCTGGCTTTTCGATTGTTTTTCATGAAATGCCAGCTCTCTGTGACAACGTTTTGAAATCTCTCTGAAATGCGGATGTTCTGAATGTTTTTCTGATCAGTTTCCTCTTCATTCATCCGTTCCTGCTTTTCTTCACTCATCTGCTTTTGTTTATGATCATCTGTCTGTGGATTGGTCGGTTCACCATCAGCACCTGTAAATCCCGATATTTCTCTTAAACTGCATACGATTCCAAGTGCGATCATCCCAAAGAAAATATCAATCGCATATGCTTTTTTATATCCAAGCCACAATGCAACCCCTGCACAAAGTGTTGCTGTAGAACTTGTGATCCGATATAACATCATTTCCGTGGAAGCATATCGGTTATATTTTTTCTCCTGCCTTACCGACTTTAAACTGTCATACGCCAAAGCTTCTATGGTTCCCGATTCCAGATTGTAACTGAGCGCACTGAATGCAATCGCAAATGCCACCGTTCCAAAATTGTCAGATAAAATCATAGCCAGACAAGACAGCACACTGACCAGCTTCGAAAGAGCCAGCGTCCTTTTCCTTCCAAAAACATCTGCCACAACACCTGACGGGATCTCAAAACAACTGCTTGCGATATGGAAAATACTCTCCAGTATTCCAATCTGTAACAGTGAAAATCCTCTGAGTGCAAGAAGCGCCACCCACGATGCTCCCGCAATCCGAAAATAGCTTACCGTAGTAAGTGTATACAATTTATTGATCTGTCTTTTTATATTAAAATTACGCATAAAAAAATCTCCTTTTCAAAATAATATCTTTCCAATATTTTTGAACAGGAGATAGTGTCTTTTCGTATTTACATTCTTAATTTTAGAAACTGTTTACCTGAAAAAGAGCGCACTATCCCTGTAAACAGCTAATTTGTTGCCTTTTTGCAGGTGAAGATTCGTTGTTTTCCAGCGCATAGTCTGCTCTCCTTTCTTAGGATATTTGTTTTCTTCTGATATTTACATCTTCTGTATTATATACATGAATGGATAGACTTGTCAAATTAATATAAACTACAACACAGCAGCAAGTATAGCATAAACAACAATTGTCACTGCCAGGTATATGGAATTACAATTTGCTATATACTTTCCCGTCTTCATCCTTAATAAATGCCTGTATTCCCATCGAACCAGGAATAGACATATATACAATGATTGCTATCTCTAACAATCGATCTGATCTTCCAAGAATATGTATCAACGAAATAGCTGCAATTGCAAATATCAGCTGCATAACAGCTCTTATTATTACAGTTTTCAGGCATGTTCCCAACAATTCTCTATTCAACTGAACTTCATAACCTACTACCAGTAAAATCATTGGTGACATCGCTGCCGTTATCATGTCTTTCATGGTAGTCCAGATCACACCTGCCGGACTTAACATGAAACCATTCATCAGCCCACTGACACTTGCAAGTATTCCCAATATTACCGCAAGAAAAGCAGGTGTCTTAAACGCATTCTGAACAATTTCAATCACACTTACTTTTTTGCCGTCTTCTATCAAAACCAGTACATTACTCATGATGCTGAACGTAAAAAGTAATGCTGCGATATCAATCACTGCAATCACAGACAAATTTTCCACTCCGACAAGACCTGTATAAAGCGAGTATCCAATCATTCCGCCCTCATACCCACAAGCTATAAAAGGCAGGTATTTATCATAGGGTTTCCTAATAAAATGTTTCAGGACAAAACCCAGAATAAACGTGACACAAAGAATCACAAACATCATGCCAATATTAAATATCGTTTCTTTCCCCAGGACAGATGTTGCAAGTCCATGAAAGACTGCAATCGGAAGCTTTATGTTTACAACAATCTTTTTTATCCCATCCACGCAGTCTGCACTGATATAATTGGATTTTCTGCAAATCATCCCTAAAAAAAGCATGAAAAGTACCGGAAGTACTGTTTTTAAAATTTGAATTATCATAGCCCATTCTATTTGCCTCTCTTACAGTAGCATCCATAAATCTCTTCTGTATTCCATTGCCTCTGTACTCCATATCAACCACAACAAATTCCTGACACATGATTTTATTTTCAGGAATCTCCATCCAATCAGTAATAGGTCTTGAAAAGAATAAACCATCCTCACACGCAAAACTTGCTGCAATAAGCTTATCTCTGTTATAAACTCCCAATAAAATATAATCGCCTTTAAGACTCTCTTCTATTGTCTTTTCGTCTGTGGGATAGTAGTACTCTTCGTGAGATAATGTAAGAATTACTTTATTCTGTAAATTCACAATCGGTTTTAAGTCTCTCTTTGGGTTTTTAATTTCAATTTTTTTTATAGATAAATCAATGTATTGATTCATATTTTAAATTCCTCATAATATATAGCCGAATTTTCGGCTTCTTTTGAACTGTCAATTCCAACTTCCACACAGATTAGATTCACACTATAATCCAACACGATAAATCGATCATGAAATAATTGACGAACAGTTTGTCGAATAATCGGATTGACAAATATCATATCATATAGTACCATTGCTCTATAAAGAAATGAGTTTTTGTCGTGTACAGCCTTATGGCTCAATCGGGTTGCTTGTTTCTTTTTTTATATCCAAAATGTCATATAGATATAATTTTTTATCCTCTGAATGTCTAACAATCAATGATGTATGAAATACATTGTATCTCTCTATCTCCCCCACCTCATCATATACCGGCAATGCAAATCGTGAATCATATCGATACCAGCCAAATTTTGCATTTCTCCAATGCTTTGCTTCAGTATTCTCTCGAAAATGTTTCCCCACTGCAATCTCTATCAGCTCCGGAATTCCTTGTGCTGCATTGGCTTTTGCCTTCGCATTCGTTCCCTTTATACTATGTGTATATTTTGAACCACTATATTCATTCGGTAAATCTAATCCAATATACACTATATCCCCTGTAGAGGCTATGGTGTAAAAATCTCCAATATAGTTTTTAAGGTATTCCCTTACATCTTTCCAATTAATAGAACGTTTTCCCTTAAATATAATATCATTAATCACAACTATATTATTGCCATCAATATCTTGAATAACAGATACATTTCTCTTATTTTTTTTCGAGATATTATTTTCATTGATCTGATTGCATATTTCTACTAATTCAAAATATCTTAATAATCTTCTCTTCGTTTCATTATCTGCCATTCTAAATACTTCAACTATCTGTCTTTCATCTAACATATAATCCGTCTGCACAACCTTTTCTTCTTTCTCATCCCCATTGCAAAGTAAATCCACAAGCGACATATCAAGTGCTTTGCATATAGCAACCAATTTGTCTGCCTGTGGATTAATTTTTTTCTTACGCCAGTCGCTGATCGTACTGGTAGCAATACCAGTTCTTCGCGATAATTCAATCTGACTCATATGTAATTCCGTTAATCTGTCAAAGATTTTTTCATATATATTCATGACACAATATCTCCTCACACATTTTGGAGTTTCCGTGTTTTCGGATATTGTATCATAAATATAAAAGTATCTCAATCCTTTTATATGTCAAGCTTACTTCATATCAGGAACAACTGGAAACTGCCGCTATAAGTGTATTTGTTTTGCACCTTGTAGCTTCAATTTTGCGGTCGAAAAATTTGACCGCAAATATTTTTTTGTTTCATGTTTGCGGTACAAAAAATCCACCGCAAAATTCATGCAACCATTTTCATAACGCCTCAAAAATGGTCTATTCCTCTTTTTCCCTCAGTTTGTCATAATACGCTTTATACCTATAAATCGTCCTCTCACTGACATTGTTCCGCTTTGCAATTTCTACCATTGTCATGCCGCTCTTATACCCAGCAGCAAAAGGTCATTTTAATATTCCTGACAAAAAATGTGCGTGTTCCGAATCATGAATTTTTTCACGCTTGTAATTATTATTGAACGTTTTTCCTGTGCAAGATCCCAATCTTCCTCGGAAATAATTGCTTCATGAATTCCCTCATAAACATGGAAATCTGATTGCTCCACTACATATGTTTCATTACGGATTCCTGTTCTCTTCTCTGTACGCCTGCGTCCATATGCTATCTTCCCCATATATACCGGATACTCAGCATATCAGATTCATATAGATTGCACAATTGAGCAGTGTTTAATTTTTATTCAAATCAATTAACCAACAGGAAATGTTGCATAATTAATCTGCTGGCTTGGTGGCTTTGATATTTCTCAGGTTGATACACGAGTATATATGTAGCATTTTGTTTTCTTTTTCAATTCATTCACTCCCCTCTATTGTGGTAAAATCAAAGTTGGATTTTTCAACAGTGTGGC
>ERZ827524.1035-NODE-1035-length-30233-cov-3.414772_pt1 | contig 30233 bp, 26 predicted proteins | sample MGYA00519702_ERZ827524 | MGnify/ENA primary metagenome ERZ827524 (study PRJEB31778, sample SAMEA3449341) | human gut metagenome | biome: human gut; feature: human-associated habitat; material: faeces | place: United Kingdom | collected 2010/2012 ...
TTTTAAATAAATTCGCTTTCCGTTTACTTTCACACTATATGGGAATGCATCTTTTCCCGCATGATCTGCCTGAATATAAGACAGCTGCCGCAAACCAACAGTATAGCTCTTGGTATCAGATATCATTCCGTCCGGTGCAGATACTGTGATGCACAGGCGATACAAAGGTTGATCCCCGTGCCCGTTAGGCCACCAGAATTCGGGCTGACGAATGGTCAGAACAGCCGTGACGTGATTTTCTCCCTGTTCAATATCGACTTCTGACTGTGCCGATGCCGTCACTTCTTCATTTCTTTCTAAGCAAAAGGTTACTACCTGCTTAGACGCTTCAAACCCCAACAACTCCGCATCTGTCTCTAATTGATAGCTACCGTCTGCAAGTTGCTTTTGACGAATATTTAAATATTCGATTGCCGTCGCCCCGAATTCTTCCACATAAACCGGACGGTCTACTCCCATGCCAACCATTCGAACGCACCAATCCCACTTATAATTAAAACGTGATTTTTGTGTTCTCGTCTGTGAAGTGTATCCGATCTGACCATGTTCCTGCGGTGCATTTTCCAGCTGAATCTCCAGCAAATTATTTTCCTGCAATCTGTCATCAATTATCGCCTTAAAAGGAACGTGCATATTCTCACTTGTTCCAAGTTTCACATCATTCAGATAAATGCTGGATTTATAATCAATTCCCTGGCAATTCAGACGATAATGCCTGTTCGCTTTTTTTTCAATATGAAAATCAGTACGATAAATCCACCACCGTTCCGGCACCCACTCACAATCCATACTGTTCATATCATAAAAGGGATCCTTAATCACCCCATTGCGCAACAGATTGGAATAAACGCTTCCCGGGACCTGTGCTTCCATCCAATCAAAAATCCCCATTTGTCTCCCACCGGTTTCCACACTGTAGTTGAGCACCGCGGCATTCGGATAAAAAGCATTTAATTTAAATTTGTTTAATTCCTTCTTAATCATGTCAATATTCACCTTCCATCGCAGGCTTTTGCGAACTATTTTATTCCCGCAATATCAACCGACAATACCGCTTCGTTCAATACCGCTGATAAGTTGTTTCTGAGCAATTGCAAAAATAATCAAAAGCGGTATCAAGGTTAATATACCAGCTGTATTTCGCAATATAACGTACTGATCCATTGCATCAATTTGTGTGATATTATTTAAAATTGCTAATGGAAGCGTTTTGGTGCTTTGATTAAAAAGCGTAGAGTAAAACACGTCTGTCCACTGCCAGGAAAAAGACAGGGTTAAAACCGTTACCAGCATATTGCGCGCATTAGGCAGCATGATTCTGAAAATCGTCTGTATCGGTCCGTAACCGTCAATATAAGCAGCTTCTTCCAATTCCCGCGGCATTCCTCGAAAAAATTGCCGCAACAAATAAATATACAAACCATTCTTGAATCCCAATCCGCAAACAGAGAGTATTAAAAACGGAATGATCGTATCAATCGTTGAAACTTCCAAACCGAAAACACCGAAAAAACGAAATTTTAAATAAAGCGAGGTACTGTATAGCTGCGGAGGAACCAAAATAGTTGCAACAATCAGACCGAATAAAAGTTTTCTTCCTTTAAAATGAAACCTTGCTAACCCATATCCAATCATGGGACAGATAATGGCCTGCACTGCCGAAGTCAGCAAAGCAATATAAAAGCTGTGCCATGCCGATACCGGATATTGTATCAATTCATAAGTATGACGATAAAAATAAGTGCTCCATTCCCTTGGATAAACAGAAACAGTCGGATCCAGCAAATCCGCTTCTGACATAAAGCCCTGCAAAACTTTTATGATAATCGGAAGTAGAATCGAAAAACACAATCCGATAATCAGTACTCCGCGGATAATGCTCCAACAAAAGTTTCCGGTTCGATATAAATTCAGCTTTTGCTTCCATAGTTGCTTTTGTTCCATCTCGGTCACCTCATTCCTGATAAAAGACAAGCTTATTGGAAATCCCGGTAAAGATGCCGATAAACAAGCTCACTGCCAACAAATAAATGATTGCTTCCGCCGCCGCCTGTGAATACGCCATCTGCATCGTATCATTCAACACCTGTGACATAATCACATTAGTGGATTTGGTACAGCTGTCAATTAACGTGTAAATACCGTTTACCTGGATGACCGGACTGATCATCGGCAGAGTGATTTTCCAAAAAGACTCCCATCCGGTTGCACCCTCTACCTTTGCGGACTCATAAATCTGGGGTGAAACTGAATGAAGTGCAGTCAGGAACAACAGAATCTGCACACCGGAAGAAATAATAATAAAATATAAACCCTCCACCAAGTCCGTCACAAATTCATATAAAGACAAAGGCATCGAAAAAACGGAAAGGATATCGTAAATATCCGGCATACCCAGTGAGCTGGTTCCGATATTTAATGATGTTCCGGCAGTTACGGCTGAAACAACCGTATCCTGAACATCCAGCGTCGCAATAATACCGGTAGACAAAATAACCGGAAGGAAAAAAATGACACGTCCGAGTGTTCTGCCTTTAAATTTTTGATTTAATAGCACTGCCACAAAAAAACTGAAAATCATAACCGAGAAGAAATCAATCAGCATATCCCCTAAAGAAGAAAGCGCATTTTGCAGATACCAAGCATTGGTGCTCAATAAGCTGATATAATGATCCAATCCCGTAAATACAGCGGTATATCCTGTACGCGTCACCTTGACATTGCTCAAACTAAACCAAACCGTTTCCCCAATCATCGGCAGAAACAGCACAAGGATGCCGACAATGGCCGGCAGGACGAAAATATAGCCTGCCCGCGTTTGTTTTTTCGTCAATGAAGATAGCTTTCGCTTCTTAGCAGCCAAGTTTTCGTCCCCTTTCTAAATAATTTCCGCCGACATCGCTGATACTTTCACATTATTGTAAACAGCCGGTTCAGAGCCATAATTAACAAGCACTTGTTTGCCGTTAGCAAACACCGTGCGGGTCAATGAATCAGTGATATACTGATGCCCGACGATTTGCTGTCCGGCAATCTCTCCCATGCGGGACTGATATTCCCGATAGAGTGCAGTCGTATCATTAAACCAGGTACGATAAGACAGAGCATATAAGTCAGTACGGTTAACATTAAGCAGCTTGTCACTATCCGCATACATCCATCGACAATACAGCGATGCACCATACTCGTAAGCTTTCAATATGTTCTGTTGATAATCAGATGCCATATTTACCGCTTCTGTTGTATAGCGTACAGCACCGCTCACGGCAATCTGATAAAACGGAACGGAACAATCCGTAATGGCAAGACCGCTGCTGCCGTTCGGCATATCGGTTATCTGCTTGGTGTATGGTAAGAACTCTGCATTACACCCATTGGATAAAATATCATACTTTCCGGCAACCCGCTTTTCCATACTTTCTTTCAGCATGTTCATGGCCAGTGCCCGATCAACCGGATTTGCTTCATTATAATCTCCCGAAATACAACTACCGATGCTTTTAAGAGAAAGACCGGAAATACCGTATTTTTGATAATCTTTTAAAAATGACTGCAACACATTGTCTAACCGGCTGATGCTTAATGTGTAGCTTGTTGTAACGGCATCTTCCGTCACCGTACCGGTAGAGATCAGGCGCTGTGTCTGAGAAACCACCTGTCGATTAACAAAGCGTGCAGCCTGCCTCGACGGAGAAAATCCGTCCAGGATTTTATTTTGATAAACATAGGTAAGTTCCGCATCCGGATAAAATCCGACCCCATGCTCCTGTGTATACTTGACCAATGCTTTAAACTCGCTTGCACCGCCTAATGCTGACAAAGGATTGGCTTTCCGGAACAGCGTATTATTCAACCCGCTGTTTGTCCAGCCCATATAACGCAGATTAATATCATCAACACCGTTCTTTTGCAGCTCGGTTAAAATCTGCTCCGCTTGTTCGAAAGTGGTAAGCGCCTCCATCGTAGAAAATGGAATGCCCATAACATTTACTTTTTTATTGATTCCTCCGGTTAATTCCAAATAAAATGAACTTCCTGCCGATGTAGTATCAGAAATTGCACCCGTATGAATCAAATATTCACGATAAAGCTGTGCCATAGTAACGTAATCGCCCTCGCCGCTGTGAAAACGATATCGGACAGCAAAACGCTGTGTGCTGTTAACCCGCTGGAATACCAATGTATCAGAAGCAGTTGCATCCTCTCCATAAGATAAAACATCAGCAATCTGAGGCGCAAAACAAGCATATATATTGTTATAACCGGTATAAACACCGGAGGTATAGGCATAAATATTGCTTCCTGCAGCCCCCTGTTCTACAATACCGATTACAGAAGAAATAGTAGTATTCACGCCGAATACCGGCATATAGATTTGTCGGCGAGAAGCGGTTCCGGCTGTGTTTTTTCTTGCCAGATCATCGCCGTAAATGCTACCGGAATAAAGTACGCCGTTCCCGGAATCCCGATTCAATCGAATCAATGCACCGGAACCGTCCGGAACAAATAAATATCCTTGCTCCTCTGTCCCTGCAGCGCCAAAATATGGTAGCAACCGCAGCGAAGTTAAATGATAACCTTTGGTATACTGTATCTTTTCTGTCAATACAGTCGCCAAAAAATCTCCATTTGAGAGCGTATATTCGACCGGAATCAAAAAGGCAGGTGTTTGTGTGTCGGTTCGGTTGATTCCAAACCGCTCCTCTTCTTCTTCCACATCGTTATAGCTATATCCTGCGCTTCGAAATTGTTCTTCCATCTCTTTCAGAGCTTTTTTGCTTAAATTATCCCGCAAAATATATGCCGTATCAAAATTATCCAATTTGGTATATTTATTTAAATAAGTACTATGCTGAGCTGACGGCAGTTCTTTTACCGTCACTAAACGATAACGCCCCTTTAAAACTTTCGCCTCATTGGCATTCATGTCATCTAATAAATCGTCCAATATATCGGCTCGTATAATTTCGGGATAATTGTGTTTCGTGCTCGCAACGCCCAACTGATAGGTAATTCGTACTCCGTTTTGAATTTTCTCGGCAGTAATCTGTCCCTTTTGAAAGGCGTCCTTATAACTGCTCATGGTTCCTGATTCATTTTTATCGGAATAATAGTCCACTACAATTTGAGAGCCGAGTATCTCTAAATTGGAACCGGATGCTCCTCCGCCGGTGTTCCAGTTTTCCGGATTAGAGTACCATCTTACCTTTGAAATCCGATCTTGTATATAAAACTCTGATGTGGTCAAGTTAAAATATAGCTCCAACTTGTCATCAGAAGCAATCAACTCCATTTTATCCGGATGTGCTCCGACGCCGGCAAGTACTTCAGCAGACGGTTCAGTCGGAGGATCTCCGCCGACCAGATATCGACTGCTGTCCTCTACGGCCTTCCCGCATCCGGGAATCAAAAACAATAGAGCAGCAAAAACTGCAACAAGTCCCTGCCTTGTTTTCATAGCAATCTCCATTCCTTTTTTAGTTTGATTTGATACTCCTCATATTCGGATATCAAAACGGCAACACGTAAAATATTCACAGGCTGCATGGAAATCCGCCTCCATCGTTTATACGGATAATATAAGCGTCCGCTAAATACGCGGTGCTTTCTTAACTTTTAATACAAACGAAACGATAGTTCGTCATAACTGTTAAACAAGAAACTCAACATCTCCTGAATTAAGTTGTAAAACAGTAAAAGGAGGAATATCACCACAACAATCCCTATAAGAATCATCATTACGGTAATCACTGTCTTGAGAAGAGAATATTCATGGGTAATCATAGTACCGAAAAACAACAATGCTCCTGTCCAGATCATCAAAAAGACTAAAACCACCTGATAATAGGCCTGTTCATCCAAACACAACACTCTACTGATAAGCGTCAGCGGGATCAGACCGATAGCAATTGGGGTAAAAGAATAGCATGTTGCAATATAAATGTCTTTCATATTGCCGCTACCTTCCATCAAGGTGGTCAGACACCAGTTTACCAGAACAAACAAACAAACCGGCAATAAAATGGTGATTAAATCAATGAAAAGATTTCTCTGCTGCGGATCATAGGTGATGAAAAAATAACCTGCATACCGCCTGTAAAAACAATACGAAAGAACCGCAAGCACTAAAATAACGGTTGCACTGGCTGGGTTGCCTCGTTTTTCATGCTTTAAATCCCAGAACCCGTCAAACGGATGAATAATAATATGCAGTGAATAACGCAACCCCTTAACAATCGACAATTCAGAAAAACGACTTTTCTTTCGTACTTTCTTCTTTTTTTTATTCCGAAGCAAAAGAAAGAACAACAGAACGATTACCGAAATCACGACCGCAAAAATAATCAAAAACCACTCTGCGATTACTTCTTTGCGCAATTCGGCATAAGCCTTGGAACAATACGTTTTTTCATTCGCAAGAGTCAGATATTTTACTGCGTTATCGTAATCCTGCAAACGATAATAAGATTTTCCCATGCCAACATAAGCAAGCGTTAGATTACCATTGAATTTGTACACGCTTTGCCACTTTTCCAGTGACTCCTGATAATATCCCTTTGAATAAGCCAATGCCGCACTCTTGATTGCCTGCCCATAAGATGTGGGCATATAGACAGACAGCTTGTTTGAGCCGCTGTCCAACACGACAAGCTGATCTCCAAAGCATACAATTGCAGTCGGATTCATGTTATTACCGTTTTCTGTGCCGGCAGCACCAAAGGCATACAGCAAATTCCCGTCATTATCATACGCAAATATTCTGCTGCGGCGCGAATCCGCCACATAATAACAGCCTGCCTCATCCACCGCAATATCCTCAAATGCAGAGGGGTTCTTATCATTCGACGGGGAATCTTCTGTATCGGTAGACAAAGTCCAATTCACATCTCCTAAAATCGGAATCATTCCATACCTGCGCAGAATATCCTTTCCGGCAGAGTTTATACACATCACTGATTTTACACTTTCCTGATTCTTGGACTGAATCGCCTGAAAGGTATCCTGAAAGTTGTTGGCTCTAATCGTGGTGTAAATAAAACCTTTTGAATTAATTTCCAAGTTAGAAAATTCTGTCGGAATAAATTGTTTTAAATACTTAGATGCGGACTTTGGCAATAATGTTTTCCAAAGCACTGTAAACATATCATAACTTACCTTCGGTGCACCGACAAAATTGAAAAAACTACCGTCTTTTCCCAATTCCATCAATCCGCGATTTACGCCTCGCGCAATGACATACATTCTTCCTGCTCGATTGACCCCGACTTTAATTGGTTTATAGGAATAATCTCCCAAAACATCTACCTTCGGCTGCGTAAACAAATTGAGCAGCTTACCTTCTGCATCCAGGCGAACGATTCTGCTGTTTTCTGTATCAGCAACATAAATTGTCCCATCCGGTGCAACAGTAAGTCCTTCCGGAGAATGAAAAAAATCTGTTTTTCCTTGATTGTCAAAACTTTGTATTACTGCTTTCTTCTGAAAATCCTGATCCAAAATGACAATCTGGTTTGCTCCCTTATCCAGTAAATACAGTTGATTTTGAAACACTTCTAAGTCAGCATAAGCAGAATTGCTCTTCATGTTGATTGCGCTGCCCTTTAAAGTTATATCAGGAACGAACGCTGCCGGAGAATAAGCTTCCGAATAATCATCCGTATCAATCGTATATGTATCATAAGGAACCGACGCTGCTGCAAAACAGGTGGTCGTCAACAACACAAGCGAGAGAGCCGTTACCGCTGCACATTTTAAAAACCGCACGCGGTATTCCCTCCTTTCTCGTACCGAATTTATTAGCTATTCTTTCAATTCCGACCAACAACCGACTAATCCTTCATGCCGGAAGTTGCCATTGTCTGCGTAATATTACTCTGCGTCAATACAAATACCAAGATCGGTACTAAAAGCATTACGAAGTTGACGGCGCCGCCGACACCGGCACGTGCCAGCCCACCGGTTGAAAACTGACTTAACGCATATGCAAGAGTTTTTAATTCTTCCGAATAAATTAAAACATTTTGTCCGATTCCCCAAAGATTTTGTACGGAGAAAATAATTAAGGTAAGCCACGCCGGGCGAACCAACGGCATAACGATCCTCAAGAAAATAGTAGGATCCCCTGCCCCGTCAAGTACCGCCGCCTCCAATAAGGAATCCGGTATCATCTGCTCCATAAATTGTTTCATAAGATATAGTCCGATGGGCAGTCCGAATGCCGGAACAATAATAGCCCAATAAGTATCAATCATATGAAAGCGAGACATAATCATATAGCTTGGTATTGCCGTAACTGTTCCGTTAAACATCAAAGCAGTAACAATAATTGAAAAAACCAACTTACTGCCGGGAAATTTCCGCTTTGCCAGCGGAAAAGCACACATGGAAGCTAATATAATCAATCCGGTCGTTCCTACCACTGTAATAAATACGGTGTTAAACAAATAACGGCTAAAAGGAACAGTAGAATTACCAACAAGGAAAATCATATCACGAAAATTTTGAAAGGTAGGGTTTTCCGGCCAAAAATGAGGCGGGAACATCCAAAACTCTTCCAGCGGTTTAAAGGCGTTTCCGACGGCATATACAATCGGAAGTGCCATTGCCAAAGCAACAACAATCAAAAAAATGATAATCGGAATATCGCCGCCGAAAGAACGATTCAAACGCTTTTGGACAAGATGGACACGATGTTTTTTGCTTGCCATCAGTTACCCACCTTTCGAATCACTTTCTGTATAGCCGTGTTGGCCAGCAGCATTGCGATAAACAGCACGGTTGCCACCGCACAGGCATATCCCATTTCAAACCTTGTGCCGCCGTAATCCTGCATATGATGCACTGCCGTATGTACCGCATAATCATTGCTCGGATATCCCACCAATCCGGTAATCACATCGCCTACACCAAAGGAAGAAGTAATGCTCATTACTGCACCGAATAGCAACTGGGGCTTTAAAGACGGGATTGTTACATACCAAAATTCCTGATAACGGTTGCGCACCCCATCTACCGCCGCAGCTTCATACAATGAAGTATCAACCCCCTGTAGCCCTGCAATAAAGGTCAGAAAGCTGGTTCCCAAACTCATCCAAAGAATAACGACAACACAAACAAACATCATATAAGACGGAGAAGTTAACCATTCAATCGGCGCACTGATAAAGCCCAAATTATAAAGAATAGAGTTCACATATCCGTTTGCGTCATTGTTGAAAATGATGGTCCAGACATATACCGCACCACCTGTCAACGAAGGAGCATAAAAAATTAATGTCAACAATGCACGAAGCTTGGGCGGCAGTTCATTGATAATCCAGGCAAACAACAGGCTTAACAAATATCCTGCCGGTCCGGTAATTACTGCAAAAATAAGTGTATTTTTGAGACCGAGTTGGAATACTTCATCTTTTAAAAAGAGGTTGAGATAATTTTCCAAACCGGTAAATCTTGCTGGTTCCAAAACATTAAAATAGGTAAAACTCAAGCAGATCGCCAAAACCACCGGTATAATGGTAAACAGTGTAAACACCAACAGATAAGGTGCCATAAAAATATAATTGTTCCTATTTTTCAGAATTTGCTTACCAAGTGAGTTTTTTTGCTTCATTATCCCTGCCCCCTTTCTAACCCATGTTAAACTCTTTTCTCTTTTTGGTAATTTCTTCATTAATCCGTCCGGTGTGGTCCAACAGAGCTTCTCTGGCGTTCTCTCCGTCCCGAACCGTAGCACGTACCGCAAAACTGATTTCACGATCCTTCAAATAGCCGCCGGGCACCTCCGGCACACCGACAACCCATTCCCTCTGTGCATCCAGCACTTCCAATTCACTCTTTAACCAAGGTAACTTATGCAACGCCTCGGTATTTGCCGCAGCATATCTGGAAGCCACTCCCATAATCGTTTCCAATTCTCTGCCGTAATTTGTTTGCACGTCGGCAGAAGACCACCATTTTAAGAATTCCCATCCTGCTTCCGGATTTTTTACCTGAGCGAGCATCATCGTACAAGTGCCGTTTCCGGCAGCAGAACGATTAATGGTTCCGTTTTCATCTTTTGTGCCCGGGATGACGGTAAAATCCCATAAGCCGTTAATTTCCGGCGCCGACACCGAAAGCGTGTTATACATAGTATAATCAGCGATTCCAATCGGCTTATCCCCCATACGAAAACGAGTCGCAAAGTCATAAGTATACTCTAAACTGTAAGTCGTATAAAAAGAGGTATAATATTCAAATGCATTTATCCCGATTTCCGAATCAATGGCTACCGCTTTTGCATCCTCAGTGAAAAAAGAACCTCCCATTTGATACAAAAAAGTTCCATAACCGGATAAATCCAAGGCTGTACTGCCGGAAGCATAGGCAGGAAGCGCAAAGGACATGTTGTTTTTTTGCAGAACACTGAGCATGTCAATCACATCATCCCATGTCTGCGGTACTTTCAATCCAAGTTCCTCCATAATGTCGGTGCGATAAAACAACAGCGGAAATGTTTGCGTTTCAGGCAATGCATAAATTTTATCACCGTAAGTATAGGGAACCAGTGCGCTTGATAAAAAGCGAGAGGCAATCTGTTTGTAATCAGAAAAAGAAGCTAAATCATAAAGAGAATTCCGAATCGCATAATTCATCGGATCGGTATTTGCCGCAGACAGATATAAATCCGGCCCTTTGTTAGAAAGAACTGCCGGGAGTAAGGAGTTAGCCGCAACCAATTTCAGATTCAAAACAATTCCGGTTTTTTCGGTAAAATCGCTGTCCGCCAACTGCTTGATAATCTGAGCCTGATCACGCCCTGTTCCGATCCATGCCGTCACGGTCTGTGTACCGTCTTCATAATTCCCGATCACATCATACTCACTGATAAAAGAACTGATAAACATTTGCACCGTCGCGGCCAAGCTTCTCCAGAATCCTGCCGCAGCACGTGGAACCTCGCAATCTGCCGGCAGCAATGCAATATAGTCCAGTTCTAATGTTTGCTGTGCCGCAGTGATCATCCAGGAACTCATACCGATAATGCAGTTTTGATAATCCACAAAAGTTTTCGGGATGGTGTCCGGATCCTCTACCATGCTATCAATGCGAAAAATAGTTTTCTCTATTACTGAGGTAAAACTGCCCCGCGTTCCGGTAATGGATTGTATTTTCTTTAATATTTCCTGCAACCGGAGCGACTCCGAGGACAGCAATTCCATACTGTCCTTTAATTCCTCTCCTAAATGATAATCCCGGAACTGATCGGGAGTCACACCGGTAATCATTAGAATTTGTCGATATACATAATTGAGATTACGGATGCTCGTCTGTGCTTCCCGCAAAATTTCAGACATATCCCCTATTGTAACCTCTAATTTCAGCTCATAAGTCTTACCCGCTTCAAAATAAAATTCAAAGGCTTCATCATCATTTCCCAACACGGTACATTGCCATTGCGCATTATACACAAACTGCAGATTTTTCGCCTCCGCAAAAGGGACCTGATTATCAATATACAACTTTCGGAAAACAAAGCTACCGGATGTTAAGTTCTGCCTTTGCCGCAAAGCAATGCGGTACAGTCCGCTTTCGGGCACAGTGACTTTCCAGGATATCCACTCTCCCGGATTTTTCCAGTTAGAAGATCCAATCGTATTCAATCGAATATGGTAAGGATCAAAAGGCTCACTGGCGGCAGAAGTGCGATCGGAAATCGGATAGATTGAAGGCGTCGATTTCTGATAGGTATTTTCTGCCTGAATCTTAATCGGCTGATTTCCGGATGCCGCGGTATGACCGTTTTTATCATACTCTTTTTTCACTTCCGAATAGGAAGGCAAGCTTTCCTCCGGTTTTAGAGTAATCTTCGAAACGGCAAAGCTTTCCCGTATGTAAGAAAAAGTAATGGTGTTTTCTCCGGCAGGGAAATAGAAAGAAAAAGGTTCCGTAAAATAACTGTTATTTGACGATAATTCCGCTTCTTGATAACAAGGTGTTTGGGTCTGAAACGGACGGACTTCATTGTCGAAATCATCAAATTCAAAACCATTATCATAAGCTACCGAATCTTGATATACCCGATTAAACTGGAATATTTGTGCCTCTGCAAAAGGAATCGCTCCGTTAATCTTCAGTTCCCGCTCAATATTGTTTGAATTTCCCGCAACGGTATAGTATTCCACGCTGATAATATAACGGGCCTCTTGTTCCAATCGAAATCGGAAACTGATCGGCGTTTCACCGTCATCCACAGCACAGGTTTTGTTCTCGTACACGGCCATATAAACTTCTGTTTCGGGAAGCAACTCTAAGGTTTCTGTTCCTAATTTGACATTTCGGTATTTTTCATCATACTGTTCATAATCAAATTCCGTATCCGACCCATCATCGGCCAAGGCAATACCGGCATTATTTCCGGCAGCAGAAGCAACAACGGGTGCTGCACAAACCTGCAGAACCTGAAACAGTAAGCTCAGTATACATATTGCTGCCGTTACTGCATAATATCTGGTGTGTTTCAAAGCCTGATCTTCCTTTCCCGAATCGATTCCGAGCAGTTTTTCGCGTTTTATGCTAATTCTGTTTCTTCTTAATCACCAAGAAATAAACCGCTGCCGCACCGCCACCCAATACTGCGACTACTAAAATAATAATGCCTGCTATTAATCCTGCGTTACTGTTGTTGCTCTCGCCGTCCAACGCGGTATCTTTATCTGATTTATTTTGTTGGCTGTTAGTATTTGTTTCCGAAACAGCACCGTCCTGAGCCGAATTCATATCTATCGGCGAATCCGAATTTGTGATGATTTCTCCAGAAACATCGGTTGTCTGCGAATCTGTATTAGCTCTGCTGGTGTTTCCGGCAGGTGCAGACGATTTATCCGAATTGCTATTAACTGCCGTATTGCTGTTTGTGCGGCTGACCGTAGCGGTGCTGGTTGTTGAAGCATTACCGGGTTTTGAAGTAGTCCCTGCCGGCGTAGGTTCCGTGGGTCCATTCTGCTTCACTGCCAAATCAACAATCTGCACATAATCCATTTTCCATGTCATGGATCCGCCTGCAACAATATCAAATACAATCCAGTCAATTTTGCTGAAATTTACTTTCGCCTTTTCTCCCGTAGTTACTTCACATTCTACACCGTCCACACTTGATGTGTAAGATTGTCCGAGTGTATAATCTTTTTTCAGATCGACAACCAAATAATTCCATCCCGTCTGGATATTTTCTTTGGTAAACCATATAGAATAATAGATGGAATCGTTTCTGGACAGTGATTGATCTGCATCGGAACCTAAACGAACTTTAAAGAATACATCTTTGGCTGCGCCTTCTGTTCCGACTGCCATTTTATTGACATCGCTAATATAGAACCACATCACAAATCCCGGACGTGAAGCTCCCGATGCGTCTACGTAGCCCTTCCCATTCCATTTTTTGTCACCGCATATCCATGCCGACATACCATTGTTAGCTGTCAGTGCTTTCTGGAAAAAGCTTCCGTCTCCGACCTTTTTATCTTTGGTATCGATACCTGCCAACCCAAGCGGAATAGAGGCAGAGCTACCGATTCGCTGCTCTTCTTCATGCTGTTCATCAATCAAGTAATCCGCATCGAAAATATCGCCCACTGTTTTATAATACTGAACCTTTGAAGCACCTGCACTCACCGACAATATGCCAGAAGTAACTGAAAAAATGCATGCAGCCAGAATCAATGCAAATGATTTTTTCAACACTTTCATTAGTATCCATCCTTTACCATAAGATTTTTAAGAGTCTGTTCCATGTATCCAATCTGTACCAATATAGGCTTGCGTATCATTCAGAAGCAACGCCTTCCTCTGTTTCAGAAGTATAGAAAAATCCTTCAATATAACCGTTTACAACACCTTCGATCGTTTGCATCGCTGATTGGGGAGTGAACTCAGAGGACCGGACGCATGCATATATTGATTCTCCCAGCACATCTCCGCCTGACATTCCCCAAGACTCATCGGCTACAACTTTTTCAGCACACAGGCGATACATTTCCAATGCTTGTTCGTTGCCGTTAAAAGTATTGTTTAACATTCCATCGTAATATGCTTGTGCATCTTCTGACACAGATCCGTACAACGGCTCCGACAATGCATCAAAAACAACGGCAGCATTTTTTGCATCCTGCGTATTATTATCAAGCATAACCCAAGAACGAAGCTGAGTGTCGGAGACAATAAAATCATCCGCATCCGGACCAATGGGCAATGGAACAATTCCCCATTCCTGATCTTCTTTAAAGTTTTTATTAATGGATTGGAAATTATCCGCACCACCGCTGTAAAACGCAACCTCTCCCGAATAAAAAGCAGCTATCGGATCCTTGCCGCTCGGCATCAATACCGCATCGGTTGTTTCCAGCTGATACAAATAATTCAGCGCGTTCTGCGCTTGTTTTGACAGTAAAGAGAATTGATATTTGCCTTCGTTGTTTTTTGCTATCATCGTTCCGCCATTTGCAAATATCATCGGCTTTTCAAAATTATTTGCATGCCAATCCACCGTAGTCAGCCCCCACTGATCAACCGCACCGCCGGACAAGCTTTTGGTCACTTTTTTACAGATCTCCTGAAATTTTGCAAATGTCCAGTTATTGCTCTTGACCAAATCATAGGGATCCTCACATTTTTCGTTTTCCAGCATTGTTTTATTATAATAAAGGAACGAGCCCGACGACTGCTGAGGATATTCAAACTGTACACCATAAGCATTGCCTTCATAGGTATAAGCGTTTCTATGACTTGCGAAAAATTTCTCTTGTGCCGGATCAAACCCCTCAATGGTATTCAAAGCCATCAGTGAGCCGGTCTTTTTCAGAACTTGATAGCGTGAATAATCCACTTCAATAAAATCTGCAAATTTCTGTCCCGCCATAATCGCCTTGTTTACCTGGTCAAAAAAGGTTTCTGCGTTAATTTCCACCTTTTTAATGGTACAATTGTAATCTTTCTCCACCTGCTCATACCACGCAGTTCGTTTGTCGCCATAATCAGATTCGCCGGCTTCCGGATAATTGTTCCAATCCCATAACGTTGCCCATGTGAATTCATACCCGGATAAGTCTACTTTTTCTTTGGTGCTTCCTTTGTCACATCCGGAGAAGGATAGACCGGTTACTGTTACAACTGCTGCCAAAAGTACAACTGCTACTTTTTTCTTCATTTCTATGACCCCTTTCGTTTTTTATTTTTGAGCCAAACCAAATTGGCAAACCAACAATGAAAATATGTATCAAATAATTGATGTCGAGCTTTTCCCTTATATGAACGTATCATGTGGCAGAACAATATAAGAAATAAAATAATTTGAATCAAATTATGAATCAATTTATGTAATTCTTATTTTGTTTTGCTACACTTAAATATTACTACTGTTATTCATTATTGTCAAGTACTTTTAATAATTTTATTATTTTCTGTTAATAGTTTTACTTTATCAAAAGTATTTTTGCTTTTTTTATAAAACCCAAAGTTATATTTGTATCTAAAATTGATTCTAATTCATATCATAAATTTACTTCATAGTATTTAATGAGTCAATTTTTTCAATTGTCCCTAGATTCGCATCTTTTCATTGACAATTCGTATCAGAAATGCTATGATAAATTTGAAAATATGAATGATTTGAGTGAACAGTATGACGGAGAATTCCAAATTTAAGTACCAAAGTGTAATGGACTACATTCAACAACTAATAGATAACAACGCCTATGGCAAAGATACAAAACTGCCAACCGAAGAACAAATAGCAAAAGAACTGGGATTGAGCCGTGCGACAATTCAAAGGGCTTTAAAGAGATTAAAAGATGAAGGTGTTATTTATCGTATTCAAGGAAGCGGAACTTTTGCATCTCCTCCTCGGGCAACCGCAAAATCCAATATTATGATTCCGCTTATTCTCCCAAATCAATTCAATGAAATGCATGGATTCGACATTATCCGAGGTGCACAGACCTATTTGAACGCGCACTCCTGCCACCTGTCGCCTTATTGTCTTAACTCTGCAGGAGAAAAAGAATATCAGGATACCATTAATCAGTTAGTGGATTCCGGCGCCCGCTGCATCATGATTATGGTTCCGGATATGAAATACAATAAAAATCTATTCTTCAATCTTTCTCGTACTAATGTTCATTTTGTGTTTTTGGATACATTGCCCGGCTACATGCAACACGTTAATTTTATCTCGAGCGATCATGAAATGGGTGGTTTTCTGGCAGCAGAACACCTCATCGGCCTAGGGCATCAAAAAATAGCATTGGTTTCTCCACACAGCGTTAATGTTTCCTACCTCGCCAACCTGTCGCTGCGCATTCGAGGCTTCATCTTTGCTTTACAGCAAAACAATCTTCCGATTCGTCGGGATTATTTTTGTTTTTGCGCAGGTGAGGATCAGGTCGCAGAGGCTGCCAAGAAATTGATAGCTCTGCCCGATCCGCCGACTGCCATTTTCGCGTTAAATGATATTGCTGCCAACGTGGCGATTCAATCCATCGAGGCAGAAGGCTTAAAAATCCCCGATGATCTCTCTGTTATCGGTTTCGATGATCTTTCACTGCGAAATCCGATCACTACGGTACGGCAAGATTTTTATGCAATTGGTTATTACAGCGCGCAAACAGCATTGGAACTTCTATCGGAAGAAAACCATCCGATTCAGAATCTGTTTCTCCCTGTCAACGTTGTCCCGCGTTACTCAACCGCTCCACTTATAAAAAACAGATGAACAAATTCGGTATTGCCAACTACCCGTTTCGCTCGTCTATCGATCGCTGACTGCGGCATAAAATTTATTTAAGATAAGTATCTTTGGCAGGACGCCTGTCAAAAAGTCTAACTTTTATGCAGGTGCCTTCATACAAATAACCGGCATGGTAAAAAATTACCACGCCGGTTATTTGTAAATATAAAACTGTTAAATCCATTATTAATAACAACTATGAGTGTGTCCAAACGATGATCCGTTTCTTTTTCAAGTGGGATCCAGAAAATGTGTCCGCTCATTTTTTTATTACTCGTTTTACGGCGCGCAATTCAATATAGCCGCGCTCACCGCGAGGTTCCATTTGAATGCGAGGACTTGCATCATCCCACTCATAACCGATCAAAGACGGATCATAATGATCCATTGCGTGCTGTAATGCCAGAATCGCCTCGCTGTAATTCTCCTCACAGAATGGCTCCCCCTGAAACATCAGATATTCGGATGCAGGAAGAGTAATTACGTCAAAACCATCAGGAATCTCACCGTCAAAATCCGCAGCCGCTTCGACGCCCTGCATATAAACAGAGGTATTCGGCTTTCGATACGTCTCCGGCAGCCAGAGGCAGACCGGCTCGCCGCAAAGGGAATCCATACTCATCAAAAGCCCCCAAACGTCACAGCCCACCTCCGCGCAATACGTGAAATATTCATCTGCCCGAACACCCCGCTTCAGAATAATTTTGCGCTCCGGTTTTTGAATCACCTGAATAAATACACTTTGTAAATTTTCCATATCAAGAACACCCTCTCTCAATTCTCTGAATTTTACGCCATAAGGAATGAAAAGTGTGATAGGAACAGGATTTTTGGCATACTCACCCGGATTACAGCCAAACTCCTTGCAAAAAGCTCTTTGATATCCGTCCACACTGCCGAACCCAAGCTCGTAGGCAACATCAATTACCCGGGAATTTCCGTTCTTTAACCGTACTGCAGAGCGGCTGAGCCTCAGCTTGCGGATATACTCTGCAGGCGTTTGTCCAATATAAGTCCGAAACAACCGATAAGAGTACCACGGAGAATACAGCGAAACTCCTGCAAGATCGGACAGCGTAATCTCAGAATCTAAATTTTTGTCAATATAATCCTGCATTCGTTGAACTGCCAATATTTGCTCCTTCACATTTTCACCCCCTGACATTATTGGTCGTTAGAATAAATCATCTTTTGATTTGCTAACAGACATTATTTTATAAAATCTTCAAAAGAATCTCTCGACTATTCTTGCTGTTTTTATTACTCTTTCGAACTGATACCTATTTTTTGGGGCAACCTTAACTGCCTTTTAATTACACCAGGTCGTTGATATTCCCGGACTGTATTGCCGGAAGATTGCAGTTGATCCTTTCCTTATCCCAATCCCACCATCTGAGCTCCACAAGCCGGGAAATGACGTCTTCATCAAACCGTTTTCGGATAAGTTTTGCCGGTACGCCACCCACGATGGCGTAGGGCGGAACATCCTTTGTCACCACAGCCCGGGTTCCGATAACAGCGCCGTCACCAATCGTTACGCCGGATAGAATTACCGCTTCATAACCGATCCAAACATCATTCCCGATGACAATATCTCCCTTGTTGTCCCATGCGTCTGCAATGTTTTTTACATCCAATCCCCATTCCTCAAAAAAAATCGGAAAGGGGTAGGTGGAAAGCGACTGCATTGTATGATTGGCGCTGGTAAACAGGAACTTTGTCCCGCAAGCAATGGAGCAAAATTTCCCGATAATCAGTTTGTCGTGATTGATGGGGTAATGATAGAGCACATTGTTCTGCTGAAACTCCTGCGGGTCATGTGCAAAGTCGTTGTATATAGTATAGTCACCGACCTCAATATTAGGATCGGTAACCACATTTTTTAAATAAACGGTCTGTGTATCGTTTGACCGTGGATAGATTTTCTTTTCCGGAATCATCATTGCTTTCTCCTTAATATTTAATTCTTTCAGATCATTCCGGCATCTGCTATGCAGCGTTTCACCTCATACCACCCCGTTTTCCCAGCCCCTGTTTTATTTCATGCTCTTTAAATTTTCCGATGCTTCCGGACTGTTTTTCAGCACCGGCTCAATCACTTTGCAGTTTTTTAGTTCCGAGCATTCGCCGCAGGTATCAAAGCCTTTTTTCAGCGCACATCTCCGAATCTCACATATGCTGTCGCAATAAGGTGTTTTCACTCCGTCAGTACGGCAGCCCATACAGTTTATCATCTCTGCTGTAATCGGCACATGATTCATTTTGCTCCAGAGCTGCGCCGTTTTTTCACGCAGGGCATTGTCATGATTGACCGTTGCAATGCGTGCATCGCATTTCTCACAGTCCAGTCCACAATGGGCAATCAGTTCCTTTATCATTATGACCATTCCTTTCTAAGCTTTTGTACGGAATCGGTCAAATAAAATCAAGACCAAAATTTCGGCGTAATGTTTGCCGAAAAGCGCAAAAGCGAAGTTTTTATCAATTATTTCTCATGCTCTTTTAATCTCCCATCACCGCCCATCAGCGCAGTTATTTCCTCAATGCGTTCTAATGGAAAAGGTGGCATGCTGAGAGGTTTCATCGCTATGCTCATAAGCTTCATGGGATTATCGTCCGCCGCCACCCGGTTGGAGCTGAGCGTCCCGCATCGCTTGCATCGATGAACAATTGCCCACTCGCCGTCTCTTCGCACCCACACGGCAATCGGTTCCATAATGCCTCCGCAGTCGGAAGCACGGTCTCCGGGTTTTATATCCACATGTAAACTGCCCAGACAGTTGGGGCAGTGGTTTCGGTGTTCGCTTCCGGCACCTGCAGGAACCACCGGACGCCCACAGACCTTGCAGGTAAAGCTATCGTTGCAAGCATGCGTCTTGTAGTAACCTTTTTCATATTGTTTTCGCTTGTTTTCACGGTTCATTTCAATTTCCTCCTGAAGAATGGTTTTAACCTTCCAATCGGGAGGAATGCGGAGCTTTGTTCGCAAACCTCCCGGTCAGCAAACCGACTCCAGTAATAAGTATATAATCTTCAAAAAATAAATCTCCTTTGATTACTGATTTTTCTTCTTCAATCCAAAATTATTGAGTAATAACGGGCTTACCGCCAGCATCCAGCAAAGGGGTTAACCCGCCTGCATATCCCGACTGTACAAAAAGATAATTTACCCCTGTTTCCTTATCAACAAGCACCATCTTTAATCCTTTAATCAGTGCGTCCCCTTCTTGATATGCCACTTCAAATCTGCTGTTTTTATTCACAAAAATACCCTCCTTATATTCAGAATTGACCATATTGTGGTTTATCTTTCTCGCTCGGCTCAACAAACCACTGTACCTTCACGATCTCTTCCTTTTGTCTTATTGCAAAAGCAGCATCCGCTTTGCGCCCCAGCCGGTCAGCATCTTCCACAGGACAGCCGAGCAGACGGCTAAAACAGCAATACAAATCAGCAGAAACAGATTGTTTGAAATCAAACTGCCGACCGGAAGCAGAAAATACACCCCCGCAAGAAGCATAATAATCCCCCAGTTTGCAAACAAGGAGATCATAACGCTCATACTCTGTTTCACTGTTACCGCCTCGTTGGTCCAGTCCAGCTTCGGCATTTTCAAGTTCAACAACAAGCCCAGCTCTCCGCAAAGAAAAATAAATACACAAGGCAGAATCAGTGTAAGAACAGCGGTGACCGGAGACGGTTTCAGTAAAATATTTAAAACAACACCGCAAAGGAAAGCAATCGGAGCCGTTATGACCATATGCAGCTTCAGTTTAGCAAACAATATCTTTTTGCCGTCCACAGGGAGGGACTGCAAAATCCAAAGATTTTTGCCTTCCAGAGAAACGGACGGCGCCGTCACTGTATTGGGAGCAGCCGCCAAACAGACTGCCGCACAGCCCAGCAAGGGAAGCAATTCTTTTCCTCCCGGAATCAACTCACCGAAAGACAGCAGCGCATCCTGCTTGAGAATTGCCGCCACAGCGCCAACCACCAAAATAAGTGAGCCGAGACCGCAGTTGAGCATATATACGGCGCTCCCGGTGAAACGGCGCAATTCTTTGCGAAAAAGGCTTTTGTCCACCGAACCTACTCGCAAGGCTTTTTCACGATACTTTGCTTTTGCGGCGGAATGTTTTGCCGTGGCAATGCGAATAAAGCTGCGGGATAGCACTGTGTATACCATTCCGGACAGCGCCAGAACCATAGCGGCAAAAATGACAAAGGCTTTCGCCTCACCTTCTGCAGCAAGTCCCATCTGATAAAGAGGATAAAGAATTGTTTTGATATTCTTACCGATTGCTTCACTGTTGGTCAGAATCATCTGCAAATAGCTGTTAATACGAAAATAGACTGCGAAATACACGCCCAGAAACACCAGAGAAAGCACCATAGTAAACACGGTTTTATTCCTCATCCGTGAGGTCAAAAGCGCCGTCAGCCATGCCAGAATACAGGTCAGTGCCAAGCTGAACAGCGGCAGCAGGAAAAACAGCAGGACGCAGAACACAACCGAAGCCGCATTGGGAGATGCTGTTTTACCATAGACAATTACTGCTGCCAGAAACACCAGACCGCCGAACAGAAAATTCTGTATATACAGGCTGAACATTCTGGAAAACAGAATCTTTGACGGCGGAATGGGCAGAGACAGCAAAAACTCATTGTCCTTCGCCTCATATAGCATGGATTGCGTCATAAATACGCTGCCGATTACTGCCAGAACAACCGACAAAACACCTGCCAGCGAAAAGTACAGCCAGCCGAGACCGCTGTTTACCAACGGTGCGCACAGAGTACTCATCATGGAGTAAAACAGGAAAAATATTACGCCGGCAACATAGAGCATCAGCACTGCATAGACAAGATATCCTGCTTTTGATTTTTGCTTTTTATTCTTTCCTGCACGGTAAAAGGCAGTAAGCATCATCTGAAGCTGTTTTTTTATCAAAGTTTTAAGCATGGGTTTCCTCCAATTCCAGAAAGACCGATTCCAGCGACTCGTCTCCCTTGACCTCTTCCATGGAGCCGGAGCGGATTAGCTTGCCTTTCTTGATGATTGCCACCTTGTCACAGAGCTTTTCTGCTACTTCCAGGACGTGGGTAGAAAAGAATATCGCACCGCCCCGATCGCAAATGTTGCGCATCTGTTCCTTCAGAACATGGGCGGACTGCGGATCAAGACCTACAAACGGCTCATCCATTAAAATCAGCTTCGGATCATGAATCAGCGCGGAAATAATGGCAAGCTTCTGCTTCATCCCATGGGAATAAGCCGCAATAGGCTGCGCCAAATCTCCGGTCAAACCGAACATTTCCGCATAGGCATGAATCCTTTCCTGCCGCACCTCTGCCGGAAGTTCAAAAACATCCGCAATAAAATTCAGAAACTGAATGCCGGTCATAAATTCATACAAGTCGGGATTATCCGGCAAATAGGCAATCATTTTCTTACAGGCAAGCGGATTTTCTTTTACCGAAATGCCGTCTACGTAAATCTGTCCCTCATCAAACTGCAGAATTCCGCAGCAGGCTTTAATAGTGGTGGTTTTTCCCGCTCCATTGTGACCGATAAAGCCGTATATTTCACCGGGCGCTATATGAAGAGTCAGGTCATCCACCGCATTCTTGTCTGAGTATTTTTTTGTTAAGTGCTCTATTTTCAGCATATGTTTTTATCTCCTTGTTATATTGTTGCCACAGAGTCTTGTGACCGAGCGTTTATCCCGCAAAATCAGCAGGCGGGCATGGCAGAACTCGTTATTCCATATCCAAATTATCCGAATTTCAGCCAATTACGGTTTTGTTTCTGTTATAAACGGTCGCAGGTACTCTCTCGTTTTTTACCTTCGTTTTTCCCAATTTTCTTTTGTCAGATAGGTAAAATGCTCGGTGCGAATGTCCCCCATAAGTTCACACAGTTTATCTTTTTCGGTATGATGATAGCGGAATCCGCACTTTTCCTGTACCCGTTTGGATTTCAGATTTCCGTCATAATATCCACACCAAACCGCAGTGCAGTTTAAATCTTCGAAACAGCGGCGCAGCAATTCACGCACAGCCTCGGGAATCAATCCCTGTCCCCAATAAGGCACACCGATCCAATAGCCAATTTCAGCCTCCTGCTCCCCCATAGGAGCGTTTCCATTTTTACCGAACATGATTCCGATGCTTCCCACCGGTTTTCCCGTTTCTTTCAACACCACCGCGTAGGTCTCGGGAGCAGTTAGCACGTCCCGAATAATCTCACGACTGTTTTCCACGCTTGTGTGCGGCGGCCAGCCTGCAATGGGACCTACCGCCGGATCTTTTGCGTATTGATATAATTCTTCCGCATCCGCTTCTTCCCACCGGCGCAGAATCAATCTACCTGTTTCAAGTATCATTTCATTTTTCTCCTATATAGTCAATCAATGTGAAAAGGGATTAACTATAAACATTCTGTTCGTTATGAACTTTTCAGCCGCCAATCAAGTTCAAAAAGGAATGCAGCAGAATAGGCGCTGATACATTCTTGTTCCTATATCTGAAAAATCCTAAAATTGCGCCAAATACCAGCCCGGTTATCACTTTCCAGATCATAATGATCCCAATGTCAGCATCAGCATGAAACATTGCGGTTCGCCATAAAATCGTATCTATATATCCAAGATGCCAGAATCCAAACAGAATGGAAGTGACAAAATAGACCTGTCTGTCGCTTTTCGCCCCATCGGCAAGTTCTGCCCAAAAATATCCCCGAAAAAGCAGTTCCTCCATGATTACAGTAAAAATCGCATTATAAAGTAGGGTGCATACAGCATAAAAAGACTCATTACCCGCCATTACTGCCTTTATGAAAAACAGCAAAAATACCGAAACAGAAAAGAATATATACGCGTTTCGATGCTTTTCCGGTAGTATGGAAATCTGCTTTTTTCTGTGTTTTGCAATGAGCAAAAGAACGATACTGATAATCAGCATAAAAGCACTGCTGACAATTGCGTCCGCCAGCAATGTTCTGTTTACGCATAGAAATATCAACGTCTTGAACACCATTCTTATCCCCTGCAATAAGAACATACTCAAAGCTAAAAGCGTTATCTTTTTCCAGTTCATTTTACATTTTGCCTCTTATTTCTCTCCTTCTATTTTTTCGCTTGCTTCAGTCTGTTCATAAGAATATAAACGCCTATCAGCAGAATTGTCGCGCCGACGAGAATGAGATACATAGTTCCGATTTCCACCTTGTTGCCGAAAAAATACAGGTTGCAGTCAATAGAATCCTTGATTCCCTCAACCACCTCAGTGGGAAACCCCTCAGCAGACATCTCCCGATAAACGCCGGCAAGCGCATGATTGCGCAGCAACGAGGTGCCATAGGTACCGGGCAGAAATGAAATCACCCGCTGAAGTCCATCGGAGAAAGCGGAAATAGGCATATACGCGCCGCAGATAAATCCGTAACCCGCGCTGATAATGGTGCCGACCGCCGAGCCCTGACCGTTTGTGGACAGCGGAAAGTTGATCACTGATGACAACGCCGTACCGAACAGCACCAACAAGGTGACATCAAGTATCAACAAAAGCACATGTGCCGCCGTCAAATACCAGCCGGTTGCACCCAGATAAATCAGGCATACCGTAAGCGCAGTAAAATTGATGATCAACGTTGCCACTGCACTTGCCGCAAAGTAGCTAAGCGCAAGGGTGGAATGCTTTACCGGTGCCATGGTGAGATCGTTTCGTGCTCCGGTCGCCTTGTCCTGTACCATCAGCAGATTCGTACAGAAAGCCACCGTCACGCAGCTCACTGCAAGCAAGGAGGATATCAGTTGTCCGCCGACAGTACCGTTAATCAGTGCCTCCGGCACAGAAAATCCCTCGGGCATAGCTGAAGCGAAACTGTCCCGGTACACCTTTGCAAGAAAAGTTGCATACAGTACAAGCAAAATAATCGGAGTAATCAAGGAGGTGATAAACATTCCCTTGTCCTTAAAAAACAATTTACAGTTTCTTTTTATTAATACGCCAAGTTCTATCATTGCGCGACACCTCCCGTCAATTTTTTACCCGTAACGGCAAGAAATACGTCGTCCATTTTGCCCTTTGTAATTTCATAATCTTTGAATATCTCCGGGTGCATAAGTATCAGTTGGGTAGCCTTTGCCGTATTCGGCACCGCAATGCGGTAAGCATCACGGATTTTCTCATACGGAAGCCCAAATTCTTTGACCTGCTCTTCCGCTGTGCCGTATAGGGTGACAAAATCACCGGTATAGGTATTTTTCAACATCAGCGGTGTCCCTTCCGCTGCGATTTTTCCGCTGTCGAGAATCACCACATAGTCAGCATCCGCCGCCTCTTCCATATAGTGAGTGGTCAAAAACACCGTCATATTCTCTTTGCTTCGCTGCTCGGTCACCACATCCCACAAAAGTTTTCTGGTCTGCGGATCGAGACCTGTGGTCGGCTCATCAAGGATCAGGATTTTCGGTCTATGTAAGAGTGCACGCGCGATATCGATACGCCGCCGTTGTCCGCCGGAAAGCTTGCCAACCGTGCGTCTCAGTAAATCTTCAAAATCCAGCAGCTTTGCAAGTTCATCCAGCCTTATTTTAAACGCTTTCCCTGTAATACCGTAAAGGGCTGCCCTGCTTTGCAGATTGTCGTGAACAGAAAGCGCCTTGTCCAGTACAGAACTCTGGAATACTACGCCCAACTCCCGTTTGATTTCGCTCATATTTCCATCGATGCTTTGTCCATCAATGGTCACAACTCCGGCGTCCTTAGCCAGTTGCCCGCACATAATAGAGATGGCTGTACTTTTACCGGCTCCGTTTACTCCGAGGAATGCAAACAACTCGCCGCGCTTGACACAGAAACTCAGGTCCTGCACTGCTTTTATATCGCCAAATGACTTGCTCAAATGCTTGATTTCAATGATGTGTTCCATATCCACATTCACCTTTCATTTCGTTATGCCCTTTTCTTGTACCATTCCAGAATACCGTTTAAATTTTCGATACTTACCCGATTCCCGCCATGCAGCATCATAGAAAGCATCTCATCCTCCTCAGATGTCCGATTTTGTTTTTCTGCAAGCGCTTTTCCGGCAGTTTTCGCCATAATGTTCATCATAAAACGGTAAACACCCCGAAGCTTTTGTCGGTCAAAGCCTCCTTGCAGCGTAAATAACGGTGTGTCTGAGGAAATACGGTTGCTCTTTCGAACCTCCTCAAGCTGTGTTCCGGTGCGTCCCATACCGACACCGCAGACAGCACAGACAGAATACCGTTTTACCGCAGCTTTGTATCCTTTGATACCGCTTGCCATCAGCCAGCCCATGTAAATAACTTCACTTCCGGCAGATACACGATCCCTTGCCTCTGACAGCGGATATGCAGGAAGATTAATTTGCTCTCCCAGCAGTTTGGCATATGTAGCAGTACTGCCGGTATTTGAGGTATAAATAATTGCCCTAATCATGTTTCTTCTCCTCTCAATAATTAAAATCTCTAAGTTGTGACCGGTTTATCGTTTCCATAAGCTTTTCTCTTATTTCCCGCTGCGTTCCTGTTTTAAGCGGGCATTGATTTCATCCGCCGTATTTTTATCATTCAGAAAGGTGACAGCCCGGACGATTAAATCCACGGTAAGTATGACAAAGAAAAACAAAACGAATCCCAGGACGCCTTTGTACATCCCAAAGAAATAACCGGCTGCCAGAAGAACACACTCAACCAACACAGTATGAATTGCTGTTCGAATCCACCATTGTCTCCGGCTCAGTTCTCCCCTGGAATAGTACACCATCACAGGAAGATCCGCGCATATGGAAAACAACGCCGCCTTCCATAGATAGCTGACCGGCAGTTCCGTTACTCTTGGCATATTGAGACCGCAAAATAAGATCGTTGCCATCATCGTACAGGTATAGCAGATAAAAAAGTGCATCATTATCGTACGAAGCAATCCTTTACGATTCATTTTCCAACCCTCCTATTGTAAACCCATTTTCTTTTTCAATATACTGACATACTGTCGGGAAACCGTAACCTTTTCTCCGTTTTGCAGCGTCGCTTCAAACCGCCCGGAAAAAGAGGGAGCAACAAAATCAATCTTGTCTGTGTTTAAAATCATGGATTTCGAGGCGCGAAAGAAACTGCTGTCTTTACAGAGTTTTTCAAATTCATACAGCTTCAGCTTGCTCTCATAGACATTTTCCCTGCAATAAAAGAACGCGCGGCTGTCTACCACTTCAAAGTAGAAGATATCATCCATAGAAAGTCTGTGAATTTCTTCACCCTTAATCCCTACCAATCCGTTCTTGGTTGCCTTGAGGGACTGGAGCAGATGCAGCATATCAGTGTTCAGTTCGTGACAGCGAAGAATCATTTCTTCTTCCTGCTCCTTACCGATTTCTTCTATGGTAATCTTCATCCCTCACACCTCCGCATATATAGCATAACGTAAAATGGTTATAAGTAAATACTGTTAAAAGCGACCTGTCGGAAACAGGCGGTAAGTTGTATCTGAACGGCGGTCAAGTTAATTTACTTTGAGCACGCTGCTCGGAGCTTTTCCGATAAGCCGCTGACAAGGATACCCAAATGCCGTTAACAATTCGCCGTCATGAAAACCGGATTTTTGATAGAACCGGCGGGCTTCTGTGCCTAATGAATCGCCCTCCCGGTAAGTCACAACGGACACTTCTGTGCCGGCAGAAAACTCCGACATTGCCGTGATTAACAAGCGGGATGCAATACCACTGCGCCGGTATTCCGGATCAACGGCAAGAAAATCGATTTCGTTTTTTTCATGGGAAAATGCGATGCACCCGACAGCATTTTCCCGATGCCGAATTGCCAGCACCTCATGGTTCTCCGCTTTTGCCTTTAACTGCGTTTCAAATTCACTCTGCTCAAAACCGGGAAAATACTGCTTCATTCCCTCCGCAAGCTTTACGAGGGAGGAAATGTCCTTCTGCATCGGAGACACGGGAAACATTAACTCCGCATATTCCGGTTCTAATCCCATAATCAGATGAACTGCTTTTTGTACCTCCGCCGTAATCTGTTCTACCCACTCGCTGTCCTCATGCAGAATCATACTGCCTACACCATGCGCCAGCATCACAGCTGCTACATCCAGATTCAGCGGTGGCGTAGCGCCAAGTTCCGCAAGTACTCCGATAATCTGCCGGATATACGGTGTCACAATGGTAAGCGTACGTTCACGAATAGCCCAGCGTACCGTCCGATGAATGTTGGCGGCATATTTATCACGAAAACGAACGGTTTCCGCCTTCATATACTCAAAAAAGCGAGTCAGTGCACGGAACGGATCCCGATAGGCACTATCAGTAATCTCAGCAAAACTATTCTGATAACTCGCAAAGAACAGATCCAGTGCCTTATCAAACACATCATCTTTGTTATTGAAATAATAATAGAACAGTCCAACTTCACCGCCGGCTTTTTTCATAATGGCTCGGATTGATGTCCCATCGTACCCTTTTTCAAGAAAACATTTCATTGCCGCCACAACGATTTTCTCTCTCTTGCCACCGTCCGTAACCGGTTTTCTCGCCACAATCAAGCACCTCTCATGTTTGTTGAATATCGCTCAAATTATTATACCGCAAGAAATAGTAAAATGCAACCTTGTCACTGAATAATGTTCAAAATAAACAACAAAACGACGTTCCTGTGAAAATACAGTGTCAACTCTTTTTTGCCGAACAAAAAAGACCTCAACAAGATGCCATTGAGTGGCGGACTTGTTGAGGTCTTAAATATGAGCAATTATTTATTTTTGATATACTTATTATAATAAGCCGTACGCTCTTTTACAATTTCCTCAATACCATTTCTCTTTAATGCATTAACATATTGTGTCCAAGTTGCTTCAAAATCAGATGCTTTCAACAGTTTATTCCAGTAATTATTTACCGTTGACAAAATTTGTTCATTGTATTTTACTTCTGATTGGATAACTGCTTCTTTAAATGTCACTTCTTCTACTGCATCATTACTAGCCACCTTTTTGGCTTGAATTTGCATTTTCCCCCATTTTAAAGGCGCAGTGGAAAGTGTTTCATCGATTTTAGTAGAGTCATATGGTGCGATCAAAGACAGTGCCGGACCTACATAGCTGACTTCCGCAGCGCTTTTCTGTGAATCTAATGTAATAGGTGTAGTTCCAATCATTTTATAATGTGTTCCGACATCACCATAATTTAATTTCAAAATGACATCTTCACTTGCTAAAAAGTTCAAATACTTCATTGCAACAATAGGATTTTTACAGGTGGCGGGAATCATATTAAAATAGTTATATGTCGCATAGCTTTCTTTAAAATATTTCCCATTTTTATCCTTAAAACAGTCAACTGCAACCAATTCTGCGGAAGGAACTTTCTTTTTTAATGTACTCATCCATCCGCCAATATCTTCAGACAGAGGATCCCACCAGCCTGAAATAAAGAATCCGACATTTCCTGCTTTGATTTGTGCCACATGGTCGGTTGTTTCAAAATTGGGGTCGATGATTTTCTGTTTATAAAGCGTGTTGCACCATTGGGCATCCAGCTTATAGCCGTTCCGATAGTACATCGGTATACAATACCGTTCCTCTAACGTGTTCTCGCAGAAAGAAAACATATCTAAAATATGCGTTTTATATTCGTATCCCCGCACATTGTTTCCCCACGGGATAGTTGCATTACCGGCTGGCTTTTGGTCACGGAAAGCAGTCAAAACCTTAACCAATTCATCACGGTTGGTTGGCAGACTCATACCAACCTGATCCACCCAATCCTTGCGGATATAAGCTACCATCCATTCAGTGTCATAACGGCGTTGAGGAATTGCATATTGTCGCCCGTTGACTTGTCCATACTCTAAAGTATCAGTGCCCTTATTTAATGCTACGATATTTTGTCCATACTTAGCGAGAGAGTCGGTAATATCTTTTATAGCACCTTGCTGTGCATATTTTTGAAATAATGACAGCGTATAGGAACTGATAATGTCCGGCGCACTGCCGGAAGCCATTTTAGCCATCAATACGTTATCTTGATCATATATGGGAATCTGTATATAAGAAACTTCTATACCAAGTTTCTTTACCTGTGATTGAATCCACTTTGTCCAACGATTGTTTTCAGTCGTTCCCTCTGATGCAGGTGTAGCGCTTTTATCCACAACCGCAACAGTAATTTTTCCGGTGGTTGCGCCGGTATTACCGTTCGTGTTTCCGGTAACCGGAGTTGTGCTATTTTTACTTGTTGTGGAAGTCTTATTGGATTGGCTGTGCTTGCTTACTGTTTCGCTGCCGATTTCATCTGCTGTCTTACCAAGAACAATATTTAAAATGCCTTTTTCCATTTTCTGGATCAGTTTTTGCCCTACCAGATAATCCATTGTATTAAACATCATCGTAATACCCAGATTTTCTTCCGGCAAAAGCATTGCGACTGTTGTTGCA
>ERZ827524.1037-NODE-1037-length-30222-cov-6.977127_pt1 | contig 30222 bp, 26 predicted proteins | sample MGYA00519702_ERZ827524 | MGnify/ENA primary metagenome ERZ827524 (study PRJEB31778, sample SAMEA3449341) | human gut metagenome | biome: human gut; feature: human-associated habitat; material: faeces | place: United Kingdom | collected 2010/2012 ...
CTTTGGTGGGGCGATGGGGCAAAGCCCCATATTCTGAAAATGCTTAGTTTTTTGACTCTTGAACGATCTGGGTTGGGCTTGGCAGCTCCGTTTTTTTGTTGCGTAAAATCGCCCGCGTGAGCGGGACTTTGACGTTTTGCAGACTTCGGCGGAGGGAAAGGCGAGCGCGCCCGCTTTTGCCGAAAATGAGGCGAAATGTCGAATCGGCGCGAAGATTCAACGTTTTTCGCGCGCGCAATCGACAGCGAAAAAAGGGTGCGCGTTGCTATAATCTCGCCATGAAAACGGGATGGATTTTTCTGCTGGATCTGCTGCTGGACGGCGTGATGGTGACGCTGGCGCTGCGGCTGGGCGGGCTGAAGGCCTCTGTTTGGAAGATTGGGCTTGCGGCGCTGGCGGGCGCGGCGGCGGCTCGGCTGTGCGCGGGGCTGCCGAAGGGGATGCGCGCCGCGCTGTGGCTGCCGATTGCCGCGGGCATGATGCGCATCGCGGCCGGACGAGCTGAAAAGCCGCTTCGCGCGGCGGGGCTGCTGCTCGCGGCGGCGGGGCTGCTCGGCGGCACGGTTCAGGCGCTTTCCGGCGCGGCGGGCTCCCGGACAATCGGGCTTTGGCTCGGCGCGGCGGCGGCGCCCCTTCTGAGCGCGGCGACGGTTCGCCTGCGCCGGATGCGGCAGAGCGCGACGCACGTTCGGGTGCGGATGACATGCGGCGGACGAACGGCGGCCTTCACCGCCATGGTGGACAGCGGCAACTGCCTGCGGGATTACCTCACCCATCGGCCGGTGATCGTGATGCCGCAGGCGCGCGGATACCGGCTCTTCGGGCTGGAAAACACGCCGCTGCGACCCATCTTCGCGGATACGGCGGGCGGACGGCAGATGATGCTCTGCCTGACGCCCGAGGCGACCATCCTTGATAACGGACAAACCAAACGGGCGGTTGAAGCTCTGCTGGCGCTTTCGCCGGGGCTTGGGGGGAACGCTCCGGCTCTGCTGCCGGTTTCGCTGCTCGAGGACGGACAAGAGGGGGTTTGAACATGGAAAAACGGAAGTGTAAATCGAGCTGGGGCTGGCGCGCACACAGGCCGCCGATGACCCTCCTGCGCACGGAGGGCACGGTGGCCTACATCGGCGGGAGCGATACGCTGCCCGCGCCGCTGAGCCGCGAGGAGGAACAGGCGCTCTTTCTGAACATGGAGGCGCAGCCGGAGACGGCACGGCGGACGCTCATCGAGCACAACCTGCGGCTTGTCGTCTATATCGCGCGGAAATTCGAAAACACCGGCGTGGGCATCGAGGATTTGATCTCCATCGGCACCATCGGGCTGATTAAGGCGGTCAAGACGTTTGACCCGCACAAGAAGATCAAGCTGGCGACTTACGCCTCCCGCTGCATCGAAAACGAAATCCTGATGTTTCTGCGGCGCACGAGCAGGCAGAAGCTGGAGGTCTCCCTCGACGAGCCGCTCAACACGGATTGGGACGGAAACGAGCTGCTGCTTTCGGATATCCTCGGCACGGAGGGCGACATGGTGTATCGCTCCATCGAGGAGACGGTCGAGCGGCAGATGCTCGCCCGCGCGCTCTCCAAGCTCTCCGCAAGGGAAAAGGAGATCATGCGCCTGCGCTTCGGGCTGGGCGGCTGCGCGGAAAAAACGCAGAAGCAGGTGGCGGATATCATGGGCATCAGCCAGAGCTATATCTCCAGACTTGAAAAGCGAATCCTGAACAGGCTGCAAAAGGACATGACGCAGATGGGATAGGGCAGAAATCCGAAATTCTTCACAAATTCCAATAACGGGCGCGCATTGCGCGCCTGCCTAACTCCCTCAGTCACGGCTGCGCCGTGCCAGACCTTCGGCGTTTCACTTGCCTGCCTCCCGCACAGCGGGCGGCAAGCTCCACGCCCTCGAAGAGGGAGCTCTTTATCAGGTTATTTCCCATCTGGGCAATAGGTTGCTCCGTATCCGTAGGGGCGCGCATTGCGCGCCTGCGCTTTTTGCTCAATGATTGTTATTGCTTAGACAGACGTTTCTCCTTTGCGGAAGCGTCTGTTTTTGCATGCTCCCGCCGAAATCCATCCGGATGGCGTTGAAATCCGCCATATGAAATGGTATAATCACAGTATTATGAAGGGAAAAAGCCATTTTTCACGAAAATCCGAACGGATTGGAGCAAAGAGGACTTGCCTATGACCGACGAAGCATATCGAACGGAGCATTTCGGCCTGGACGAGCGAACGGCGCAGTCCGCCCGCGACGTCATGGATATTTTGGTGGGAAACGCGCTGGCGATCAGCGCGCTGGATCTGGATACCGGGGAACTGCGGCTGATTAAGCGCGGAATCGAGCTGCCGCAGATCGAAGCGGATAAGCCGATGCTGTTTTCGACGTTTAACAATCTGCTCATCGCCCAAAAGCTGATTCATCCCGAGGACGGAGACGGCTATCTGCGCGGCACGGCGCTCTCCGCGCTGCGGACGGTGTTCTTCGGCGGGGAGAAGCAGGTCTATCTGCGGTATCGGCAGAAGGTTGACGGCGAATACCGCTGGGTGGCGCTGGCGATCGTCGCGGGGAAGCGGTGCGAATCGGGGTGCGCGCAGGTGGCGATGGTGCTCAGCGGCGCAAACGGGAGCGGCCATGCCAACCGCCCGAGCGAGCCGCGCGGGGTGGATTATGACTGCGACGCGCTGACGGGGCTGCTCAACCGCAGAAGGTTCGAGCGCGATTTGGAATGGTGGGGGCGAAACCGCCCCGAAACGCTGACGTGCGTGTATATCGACGTGGTCGGCCTGCACGAAATCAACAACCATCTGGGGCACAAGGCCGGGGACGGCATGCTCTGCGCGGTGGCCGGCGCGATGCAGCGCATGTTCCCGCTGGCGGATACCTACCGAATCGGCGGCGACGAATTCGTTGTGCTCTGGGCGGACCACACGGGCGAGCAGGGCGCGGAGGCGGCGACGCGGATCAAGGCGCTGCTGTGCGAATCCAATTACGAAATTTCCGTCGGCGTGCACCAGATCGAGCCGGACGAGAACCTCGAGGACGGCGTGGATCGGGCGGAAAACGCCATGCGCCGCGACAAGGAGGCCTATTATCGGGAGACGGGCAACCTCGACCAGATGCGTGTGCTCAACGAAAAGCTCGAACGGATTCTGGTTGAAAAGCGCGATATGGACATGTTTCTGCGCGCGATTGCGCCGCGCTATATCGGCGTGTACGCCGTGGATAACGACACGGGGCGGATGCGGAGCATCGTCATCCCCGACCGCTTCCGGCGGATCGTGAAGGAAGCGAAGGGGTTGTTCATCCCGGCGCTGGCGCAATATGCCGAGGAGGTTGTGGCGGACGCATGGCGCGGGAGCTTCGATCCGTTCCTCGATCTGCCCGGCGTCATCCGCCGCGTCGAGCGGGAGGGCATGGTCTGCGCGACCTTCCGGCGCAGGGACGGTGCGTGGATTCGCCTGCAGGTGATGCGGTATCTGCCCGATGAAGACGAGGGCGGCGGGACGCTGTGGATTTTTTCCGCCGCAGACGCGGACGAACAGCGCGCTTGACAGTGCCGCGCATGTGCGATACAATGTCCCTTGCTGCAAAGAAAAAAATAACCGAAATTCCTGATATTCCCCCGGTAAACGAGCAATCCGGAATTTTGTATAAATTCCGATAACGGGCGCGCGATGCGCGCTCCCAGACTGTAGACAAAAAGCTATTCTCCCCCCCGGAGGGGGGGAGAACAGCCCTTTCCGCAAATGAAAGAATAGCTGAATTTCCTGATTTTGCTATTCAAGCCAAATTTGCCTATGTCAACAAGCTGCGGGCGCGCAATGCGCGCCCCTACGACGCTGCGCGATTCGAAAGGAGCGCCTATGTTTGACTACCTGAGCACGCTGTTCAGCGAGCCGATTGCCTTTTTCGATCAGGCGATTTTCCGCACGCTCGCCGTGCTGATCGGCCTGTGCTGCCACGAGTGGGGTCACGCCTATGTGGCCTACCGCTGCGGCGACGACACGGCCAAGCGCGCCGGGCGGCTGACGCTCAACCCGCTGCGCCATCTCGACCCCGTGGGCACCATCCTGATGTTCTTCGTGGGGTTCGGCTATGCCAAGCCCGTGCCGGTCAACCCGTATAACTTCAGGGGCGACCGCAACAGGGACGATTTTCTGGTGTCCATCGCGGGCATTACGGTCAACCTGATTCTCTTTGTGCTCTTCACCTATCTGGCCGTGCTGTGCAGCGCGTTCATGTGGGACGGGCGCTTTGTCGCCTACAACGGCCTGAGCAAGGTGGTCAGCTACGAATACAACGCCGTCTGGTCGGTGATTGCGGGCAGCGCGAAGCAGGATTTCGGCGCGGTGATCGCGCGCGGCTGGCTGGTGCCGTTCGTGCGGCTGTTCGCCTATACGGCGCTGGTCAACCTGAATCTCGCGGTGTTCAACCTGATTCCCCTGCCGCCGCTGGACGGCTATCACGTCGTCAACGACCTGATCTTCAAGGGGCGCTTTCAGCTCAGCCCAAACGCCTTCCGCATCGGCATGATGATCGTGCTGGTGCTCTCCGCGCTGGGGATTCTGGGCAGAATCATCAGCTGGGTCGTCTATCCCGCGCAGGGGCTGCTGCTCGCGCCGATCCGCGCGATTTGGGGGTAAGAGGATGTATTACGTCTCCCTCAAGCAGTTTGAAGGCCCGCTCGACCTGCTGCTGCACCTGATTACCCGCGCGAAGGTGGATATCAAGGATATATTCGTTTCCGAAATCACCGAGCAGTATCTGGCCTCGATGGGCAGCGTGGACGAGCTGGACATGGACACGGCCAGCGAGTTTTTGACCATGGCCGCGACGCTGCTGGAAATCAAATCCCGCGCGCTGCTGCCGCGCCCGCCCGAACCGGCGGAGGACGGCGAGGAAACGCCGGAACAGACGCTCATCCGCAGGCTGGAGGAATACAAGCTCTATAAAGAGAGCGCCGGACGCATGAAGGAATTTGAGCAGGCGGCGATGCAGGTGTTTTCCAAGCTGCCGGAGGAATATCCGCTGCCGCCGCAGCCGGTTGAGCTGACGGGGCTTTCGCTGGATGGGCTGGTGCGCGCGCTGGAGCGTATTCTGGCGCGGCAGACGCAGAGCGAAGAGCCTGGGCGCGTGTTCCGCTCCATCACGCGCGACCGCTTCACCATCGAGCAGTGCGTGTTCAACCTGACGGCGCGGCTGAAAAAAGGGCCGGTGCTGTTTACAGACATGCTGTCCGACGCGGTGACGCGGGACGAGATCGTTTCGTATTTCATGGCGATGCTCGAATTGCTCAAGCTGGGGCGGCTGCACGCCCGACAGGAGCATGTGTTTGACGATATTTTGATTTTACCCGGCAGGAGGGACGAGGATGGAGACGGAGAACCCGCAGACGAACAGCCCGGAGAGCCCGCAGACGGCGGGCGGCGCGGATAAGCCGGAGCTTAACGAGCGCGTGGGCATCGTCGAGGCGATTCTGTTTGTGACGGGCAACGCGGTGGAAAAGAGCGAAATCTGCCGCGCGATGAACCTCACGGAGGAGGAGCTGGAGGAGACGCTCAACGCGCTGGAAGGCGGGTATGATTACGACCGCCGGGGGCTGAGGCTTTTGCGCTTCGGCCGGCACGTGCAGCTCGCGACGCGGCCGGATTACGCCAAATACGTCGAGAAGCTGCTCCAGCCGGTGCAGAAGCAATCCCTCTCGCAGGCGGTGATGGAGACGCTGGCGGTGATCGCCTATCGTCAGCCGGTGACCAAGGCGGAAATCGAGCTGATTCGCGGCGTGAAATGCGATTACTCGGTGCAGATGCTCGTCTCCCGCGGGTTGATCGAGGAGGTTGGGCGCAAGGAAGCGCTCGGCCGACCGATTCTATACGGCACGACGGACGCATTTTTGCGCCACTTCTGCCTGACCTCGCTGGGCGATCTGCCGGAAATCGACTTTTCCGCATTGGCGGAGAAAATCGCCGAGGCAGAGGCGAAGCAGGCGAGCGAAGCGCCGAAGGCCGACCCGGTGGACAAGCTGGCGCAGAACATCGCGAAGGAAAAGGGCTGAGCTTTTGCGGCGAGAGCCGCTCAGACAGTAGACAAAACGCTATTCTCCCTCCGAAGGGGGAGAATAGCCCTTTCCGCAAATGAAAGAATCGCTGAATTTCTTGATTTTGCTATTCAAGCCAAGTTTGCTTATGTCAGCAAGCTGTGCGGTGAGAGCCACTTAAAGCATAAGAAAGCGAGGAGAGATACCCATGAAAAAATTCTTCGAGGACTTCAAGGCGTTCGCCATGCGCGGCAATGTGATCGACATGGCCGTCGGCGTCATCATCGGCGCGGCGTTCGGCTCGATCACCACGTCGCTGGTCAACGACATCTTCATGCCGCTGATCGGCGTGCTGACCGGCGGCATCAACTTCGGCGGCCTGTTCGTCGCGCTCGACGGCGGCAGCTACGTTTCCGCCGAGGCGGCCGCGGCGGCCGGTGTCGGCACGATCAACTACGGCCTGTTCATCCAGAACGTCATCAACTTCATCCTGACCGCGTTCTGCATGTTCCTCGTCATCCGCGCGATGAACAAGATCCACAAGAAACCGGAAGCTGCCCCGGCCAAGCCCAAGCGCATCTGCCCGTTCTGCAAGGGCGAGATTGCCGACGACGCGACCCGCTGCCCGCACTGCACGTCGATGCTGGAATAATACTAATTCTTGTTAAAATGGCTTAATCCGCGCACCATCTTTTTCGCTCTGACTTTGCCTCGTTCCGTTCAACGTACCTCCAGTACGCCTCACTTCACTTGGCTTCGTCAGAACAAAAAATCTGATGCGCTCTGTTAAGCATTTTAACTGCGAATTAGTATAAGCAAAAAAGAGTACGCCTTCAGGCCCAAAAAAGGCGCGGGGCATGAAAACGGCAGACGCCCGCATATCATCGCCGGGAGGGATGAACATGCGATTGATTGCCTTTGGCGGGGACGAGAGGATGCGCGGGGCGCTGCTGGCCGCCGGGCGCGCGGGCTGGGAGACGCAGCACATCGAGGACGCGGCGGACGTTCCCGACGAAATGCCGCCTGCGCAGGCGGTCATGCTGCCGTGGCCGAGGAGCTTTCGGGAGGAACGGCTGATTTCGGCGAAGGGCGGGCTGGAGCGGGAGCGCGTGCTCGCGCTGATCCCGGCCTGCCGCGCGGTGCTGACGGGCGGCGACGTGAAAGATGATGAGCTGGCGCAGACGGCGCTGGTGGTTCGCCCGGAGAAGGACGAGACGTTTCTGCGCAAAAACGCGCGGCTGACGGCCGAGGGTGCGCTGGCAACGGTGATGCGGGTCAAAAAGCGGGCGCTGATGCGCGAGACGGCGCTGGTGACGGGCTACGGGCGCATCGGGCGGGAGATGACGGCGCGGCTCTGCGCGCTGGGGATGTTTGTCATCGTCTGCGCGCGCAGCGAGGAACAAATGCGCATGGCGCACGCGGCGGGGGCGCATCCCGTGCCGCTGGCGCAGATCGCGGCCGCATGCAGACAGGCGGATGTGATTATCAACACGATTCCGGCGCATGTGCTCGGCGACGCGGCGCTGGCGGAGACGGCGCGCGATACGCCGATCATCGAGCTGGCCAGCGCGCCCTACGGGCTGGAAATGCAGAAGGCGGTCAAGCTGGGGCTGCAGGTCTGCGTGGAGAGCGGCCTGCCGGGGCGGTATGCGCCGCTGGACGCAGGGGAAGCGCTGTTTGACGCGCTGACGCGGGCAATGGGGACGCGGAAGGAGGATGCGCAATGCGCGACTTGACCATCGGGTTTGCGATTACGGGATCATTCTGCACGTTCAAGGCGGTCTTTCCGCAGATGAATCTGCTGGTGGAGCACGGCTATCGGGTGCTGCCGATTATGAGCGAAAACGCCTACGCAACGGATACGCGCTTCGGGCGCGCGGCGGACTGGGCGGCGCAGGCGGAGGAAATCTGCGGGGAAAAGGTGATTCACACGATTGCGCAGGCCGAGCCCATCGGCCCGAAAAAGCTGCTGGATCTGCTGATTCTCGCGCCATGCACAGGCAATACGCTGGGCAAGCTGGCCTGCGGCATATACGATACCGCGCCGACGCTGGCGGTCAAGAGCCACAGGCGAAACGGGCGGCCGGTGCTCATCGCCGTATCGACAAACGACGCGCTGGCGGGCGCGGCGGCGGGAATCGGGCTGCTGATGAACCGCAAGGGGACGTATTTCGTGCCGCTGCAGCAGGATGATTTTCGCGCGAAGCCGACGAGCTGCGTGGCGGATTTCGCGCAGATTCTCCCGGCGGCGGAGGCGGCGCTTGCGGGGCGGCAGCTCCAGCCGATGATTTTTTGAAAAAACAGATCCGTCGGGGAAGAAAAAGGCGGGGGCGTTCGTCTCTTTACAAAGCGATTCCTTTTCGTGTACAATAGAGGGCAAGAGGTGATACGCCATGAAACGTTTGACAGCGATCCTGATGGCGCTGAGCTTGGCCTTTCCCGCGTGGGCGGCGGCCGAGCTTGACGTGAATATGGAACAAAAGGAAGAAAACGGGCAGACGCTGACCGTCTTTTCGGCGGAGGCGGGGACGGCAGAAACGACCGCCGCGCCGGAGGAAACGCCCGACCCGGCGATAGCGACGGCAAACGCGCTGATTGAAGCGCGCTTTGAGCAGACGAAGGCGGCGCAGCTGACCCAGCGCGCGGGCGCGGAGATCATCCAGGACGGCGAAACGCACACGCTGGGGAACGTCGCGTCGCTTGTGCTGCGATGGAACGGCACACAGCCGGACGGCACGTCGGGAAGCGCCGTGCGCGCGCTGGTGCTCGACCGGACGACCGGCGAGGAAATCCGCCTGGAGCAGCTCTTTGACGACGCGGACGCGGCGATAGGCGCGATGGAGCGGATCATCGAGGACGACGTGCTGCCCGAATTGAGCGACTATATGGAATACAGCGAGCTGCTGCCGATGCCGCGCGACGCATACGCCGTGGACGAATACGGGCTGACGGTGTTCTATCCCGACGACAGCTATCGCTATTTTGACGAGCAGAGCGGCGCGGTGCAGTTCGCGTGGCACGAGCTGGCGGCATATATCGGAGAAAACAGCCCGGTATACGAGGCGGCGCATGCGCAGGGCGACATGAACGCGCTGGCCGACGCGGCGGGGGACGGCAGGCTGCCGGGGCCGATGACGCGGGCGGCGGTGGGGCAGAAGCTCGGCGAAGTGCTCTCCGCCTACACGCTGCTGACCGACCCGGATTACACGAAGGATTCCCGCGTGTATCTGTTCGAGGAGGCGAGCCTGCGCGGCTGGGCGGTGGAGATTCCCAAATACGCCGAAACGGACGAGGCGGAGACGCCGATTTCCGCAATCCGCACCACACGCGCGGACGTTTGCGGGCTGACCGTCGGCAAGACGACGAAGGCCGAGCTGACCGCGCTGCTCGGGGAGCCGCTGGAAACGAGGGTCTACGACGCGGACGAAGCCGCCGACCGCATGCTGGAGGCGGGCGAGAGCCTGTTCTTCGCGCTTTCCGGGCGCATTTTGCAGGCGCATGTGGATGAAAACAATGTGCTACAGTGTCTGATTCTGCGCGACGCGATTCCCGAAGCGCTTTACTGATGGAAATAAACGTGGTATAATAATCTGCCTGACTATGCGCGGGCAGATTGTTTTTTTCATATTTTGAATGATTTGGGATTATAGATTATCATTATAAAAGAAAGCGGGCGGGCTTGGAGCTTCGGGCTTTGAGTCAGTTTGGGCGGAAAGCCCGAAAAGACCCCTTGGAGGCAAGAAGATGGCGAAAAAAGCGACTAAGGGCGCGGCGGCGAAGAAAAAGCGCACGGTTTCCGGCAAGCGGGGAAAGCCGGGGAAAAAGACCAATCAGGGCGTTGACCCGCGCGGCGTTGCGGGCATTGCGGTGCTCTGCCTCGGGCTGCTGGCGCTGTTTTGCCAGTTCATCCCGTCAAACGGCGGTTTCCTCAACCGGTGCATGCTGATTGTGCGCGGGCTGGGCGGCATGCTTTGCCTGTTGCTGCCGGTGGTGGTCTGCTGGGCGGGTGTGGTGCTCGTGTTCTTCGGCGAAAGAAAGCTGAGCGCCAGAACGCTGATCCTCAGCTCGCTGATTTTTCTGTTTGTGGAGGCCATGTTCCAGCTTTTCCGCATTTCCGGCGTGAACGCGGCGCTGGCGGCGGACGGCGCGCAGGCGAGCTACGGCGCGTTTCTGGCGCGCTCGTTCACGATGAGCTCGCTGGATTGCAAGGGCGGCGGACTCATCGGCGCGCTGCTGGCGTGGCCGCTGTATAAGGGGCTGGACATTTGGGGCGGCATGATCGTGCTCATCTTCGCGACGGCGATTGCGCTGATGACGCTCACGGGATTCTCGTTCGGCGGCATCGGCATGCGGATATCCGAATGGGCGGATGATTTCCGCGTGGAGATGCGGGAGCGCCGGGAGGAGAAGGACGCGCTGCGCGACGCGAGGCAGGAGGAAGAGCTGGAGCGCGAAAACGCGCTGGCCATCGAGCGGCAGAAGCGCAGGCAGGAGCGCCTGCAAAAGCAGAAGGAAGAGCAGGAGGCCGCCGCGCGCGAGGCCGATGAAAGAGAAAAACAGCGCAGGCGGGACGAAGAGATCCGTCAGGCGCTTGAAGCGGAGACAACGGAGGACGCGCCGCAGACGGACAAGACGCCTCGGCGGAAGGACAAGCCGACGCTGACCGTGATGCGGCGGCAGGACGACGAGCCGCCGGACGAACAACCGGCGATCACGAGCATGCCGCCGAGAAAAGCCGCTGCGCCGCGAAAGCGCAGGACGATTTCCGACAGCGCGCAGCTCTACATCGAGCGGGACGACGAATTTACCCGCGCGCCGGTGGACGAGCATACGCCCACCATGCCGAGCCGCCGCAACAGCTTCACCATGCAGGAGGCGGAAAACGCCTTCCTCTACGGGATGAACGGCGGCCAGCCAACCGGCGGATATGCGCCCCGGCGCGACGCTTACAGCCGACCGACGGCGGAAAACGCGCCGTCTGGTTCGAGCGTGCCGAACGCGCCGGGTTATCCGAGTGAACCGGGCTATCCGAACGAACCCAATGAATTAAGCGAATCGAGCGAACCGAACGCATGGGGCGAGCCGACCGATTTGAACGCGCCGATCGAGCCGAACATGCCGAACGACCCCTATACGGAGGACGACGAGGACGACGAGACGGCGGCCATCACCAACGTGCGGGCGGACGGCGCGGACAGACCCATCGACGAGCGCTACTTCCGGCAGGCAGACGCATCCGAGGACGAAGCGGAGGATTCCCCCGCAGGACTGGCGGCGAACGTCGAATACGACGACGGCGACGCGCAAGTGACGGCGGACGAATCCCACGACGAGCCGGAGGAAGCGCCTGCGCCGCCGACGAGCGGATCGTTTGGCGGCTGGCCGGGACAGGGCGCGCAGACGGCGGGCGGAAGCACCCCGTCGAGCTACTCGGCGGCGGCCATCGACGCGGCCAGAGCGCGGGCGGAGCGCAACGCGGGCTATCAGCCGCCGGTTCAGCCGCAGGGGCAGGACGTTTTGAAGGCGCAGCGAGTCAACGAGCAGCAGACGGTCGTGCAGCTCCGCGGCAACCGGCTCGACGGAACGCCCATCGTCATGCCGGCCAAGGACGTGCACGAAGCGCCGCAGACGGCGAAGGAGGAATACATCTTCCCGCCGATCGACCTGCTCAACCAGAGCAGCACGACGGCAGACCCGGATCAGCGCGCCAAGGACGAGGCGGGCGCGCGCAAGCTGCTCGGCACGCTGGAGAGCTTCGGCGTACAGGCCAAGCTGCTGAACGTGACCCACGGCCCGGCCATCACGCGCTACGAGCTTGCGCCCGCGCCGGGGGTGAAGGTATCGCGCATCGTCGGTTTGGTGGACGATATCGCGCTGAACATGGCCTCCGACGGCGTGCGCATCGAAGCGCCGATTCCCGGAAAACCGGCGGTCGGCATTGAAATTCCGAATCAGAAAATCGCGACGGTCTCCCTGCGCGACGTGCTGGAAAGCCCGGAGATGATGCGGGAGAAATCGCCGACGGCGGTGGCGCTGGGCAAGGGCATTTCCGGCGCGCCGGTCATCGCGGATATGGCGAAGATGCCCCACGTGCTGATTGCGGGCGCGACGGGCTCGGGCAAATCCGTCTGCATCAATACGATCATCAACTCCATCATCTTCCGCGCCAAGCCGGAAGAAGTGCGGCTCATCCTCATCGACCCGAAGGTTGTCGAGCTTTCCGTCTACAACGGCATTCCGCACCTGCTCGTGCCGGTCGTGACCGACCCGAAGAAGGCGAGCGCGGCGCTGAGCTGGGCGGTTGTGGAGATGGAGCACCGCTACAAGCGGTTTGAGACGATGGGCGTGCGCGACATCCGCGGCTACAACAACGCCATCGGCCCAAACGAGGAGCCGATGAGCAAGATCATCGTCATCATCGACGAGCTGGCCGATTTGATGATGGTCGCCCCCGGCGAGGTAGAGGAATCCATCTGCCGACTGGCGCAGCTGGCGCGCGCGGCGGGCATCCATCTGGTGATCGCGACGCAGAGGCCGTCGGTCAACGTCATCACGGGCGTGATTAAGGCGAACATCCCGAGCCGAATCGCGTTCGCGGTGTCCAGCCAGATCGACAGCCGGACGATCCTCGATTCCGGCGGCGCGGAAAAGCTGCTGGGCAAGGGCGACATGCTCTATGCGCCGCAGGGCGCGGGCAAGCCGACGCGCGTGCAGGGCTGCTTCGTCTCCGACGACGAGGTGCAGCGCATCGTCGAGTTTGTGCGCGGCCGCCACAGCGCGGATTACAACGAGGACGTGATCGAGCAGATGAACACCGCGGCCGACGAGGACAGCGGCGCGTCCTCCGACGCGCCGAGCGCGGGCGAGCCGGTGGACGAAATGCTCGCCAAGGCGATTGAGCTGGCCGTGGACGCGGGGCAGGTTTCCATCAGCATGCTCCAGCGGCGGCTGCGCGTGGGCTATGCGCGCGCGGGGCGGCTGGTGGACGAAATGACGCAGCGCGGCATCACCGCCGAGGCCGAGGGTCCGACGAAGCCGCGAACCGTGCTCATTTCCCGCGAGGAATGGCGGCGCATGCAGGAAAATCAGGAGTAAAGGCGAATAACTCCTTCTGGCGCGGCGAAGCTGCGCTTGAAGGAGAAAATACGAAAGGAATCACAACCATGAAATTCATCAAAACGCCCGTCAAGGGCATGTGCGATATGCTCCCCGCCGACATGCGCCTGCGCGAGCATGTGCTCGGCATGATTAAGGAAACCTACGGCGCGTGCGGCTTCATGCAGATCGAAACGCCGGTGATGGAGCACATCGAGAACCTGACCAGCAAGCAGGGCGGCGACAACGAGAAGCTGATCTTCAAGGTGATGAAGCGCGGTGCGGAGCTTCAGCGCGCGCTGGACAAGGGCGACGGCGAGCTGGCGGACAACGGCCTGCGCTACGACCTGACCGTGCCGCTGGCGCGCTACTACGCGAACAACAAGGAGAAGCTGCCGACCCCGTTCAAGGCGATGCAGCTTGGCAACGTCTGGCGCGCGGACAACCCGCAGAAGGGGCGCTTCCGCCAGTTTACCCAGTGCGACATCGACATTCTGGGCGACGACAGCAGCCTGGCGGAGATCGAGCTGATTACGGCGACGGCGACGATGCTCAGCAAGATCCTTGCCGAGGCGAACCTGAATGCCTTCACCATCCACATCAACGACCGCCGGATGCTGGCGGCGGCGGCGCTCACGGCGGGCTTTGAGCAGGAGGAAATCGGCGGCGCGCTGATTTCGCTGGACAAGTTTGACAAGATCGGCATGGACGGCATCGAAAAAGATCTGCTGGAGAGCGGTTACGCGCCGGAAAAGGTGGAAAAATACATGGCGTTCTACCGCAGCGTAAGGCCGGGCATGGAGATTGCCGACTTCTGCGCGGGCGTGAACGGCGAATATCTGGAAGCGCGCGTCGGCGAGGCGCTGGCGGACATCGTGGGCTGCGTGCAGCCGATGCTTGGCGAGGGTGTGAAGATCGTCTTCGACCCGACGCTGGTGCGCGGCATGGGCTACTACACCGGCCCGATTTTCGAGGTGACGCTGGACGGCTACAACTTCGCCATCGCGGGCGGCGGACGCTACGACCAGATGATCGGCAAATTCAGCGGCCAGAATGTCAGCGCGTGCGGCTTCTCCATCGGCTTTGAGCGCATCGTGACCATCCTCAAGGATCACGAGCAGGGCAGCTTCAAGCTGCCGGAAGGCTCCGTGGCGTATCTGATCGGCAGCAAGGTGCCGACGGCGCGCAAGGCGGAGGTGCTCGCGCAGGCGGCCGAGGCGCGCAAGGCGGGCGTGGTGGCGACGGTTCTGCCGATGAGCAAGAACATGAAGCACCAGATCGAGCTGCTGGAGGCCGAGGGCTTTACGAAGTTCGAAAAGATTTACGAGTAAAGCGGGAACGTCGGGGGCGACGCGACCGGGAAAGGAAGACCCATGACCAACAAAGGGGTTGTGACCGCCGTAAACGGCGATACGCTCACGGTGGCGTTTGAGCGCCACGAGGCCTGCGGCGATTGCCACGCATGCATGCACGGGAGCGAGAATTGCGCCAAGCACATGGTCAAAATCAAGGGCAAGGCGCAGGTCGGGGACGTCATCGAAGTGGCGATGGACGATTCTCACGTGATGGAGGCTTCGGCGCTGGCGTACATGCTGCCGCTGGCGGGCTTTATCGCCGGACTGGCGGCGGGCTGGGGCATTGCGAAGACGGGCGCTTTTGGAAACGGCGAGCTGCTGATGGCGCTGTGCGCGATCATCGGCACGGCGGCGGCGTATTTCATCATGCGCGCGCTTGACCCCAAGCTCTCCAAGGGGCGCTGGGAGCAGAAGATCATTTCGGTAACGCATCCCGAAGAGACGGATGCGAAAAAATAAAGACAGGAGGCGTTTAACATGGTTGTGCATTTTGATGAGAAGACGTTTGACGAGGCCGTGCGCGGCGAAAAGCCGGTGCTGGTCGATTTCTGGGCGACGTGGTGCGGCCCGTGCCGCATGATCGCCCCGGCGGTGGAGGAAGTGGCCGCGGATTTTGAAGGCCGCGCCGTGGTCGGCAAGGTGGACGTGGATGAGCAGACGGAGCTGGCGCGCCGGTTCGGCATTATGAGCATCCCGACGCTGGTTGTGATGAAGGGCGGCAAGGTCGTCGAGCAGGCGGTCGGCGCGCGCGGCAAGGCCGATATCGCCGCGATGCTGGAGCGGCACCTGTAAAAGCGAACTGCTCGCAGGCGGGCTAAAAAAACAAAAAAAGAAAAAATGAACGGAAAGCGCTCGAAGGGATTCAAAAAACGGGCGCTTCCCTTCTTTTTTGGCGGGATAGACTTTGACAAGCAGGGCTTTTGTGCTATAATAAACCAAATAGACTTGAGGTATTATCCCTCAGAAATGTTCGGATTTTGAAAGCCTGAGAACGACATAAAGGGCTTTTGGAAGATAAAAAACAAAAGGAGACGACAGAAAGGAGGAGACGCATTTGGCGAAGCTGAGGATTATTCCGCTGGGCGGATTGGGCGAGGTCGGCAAAAACATGACGGCCTTCGAGTTTGGCGACGACATCGTTGTGGTGGACTGCGGCTCGATCTTCCCGCGGGCGGATATGCTCGGTATTGACCTTGTGATTCCCGACATCACCTATCTGGAGCGAAACAGGGAGCGCGTGCGCGCATATCTGATTACGCACGGGCACGAGGATCACATCGGCGCGACGCCGTATGTGCTGCCGCGCGTACCCGCGCCGGTTTACGGCACGAAGCTGACCTGCGCGCTCATACGCGGGAAGCTGGCGGAGCATAATATCGGCAACATCCAGTTCCATATCGTGAAGCCGAAGGACGTGGTCGAGGTTGGCGCGTTCTCCGTGCAGTTCATCAAGGTGAGCCATTCGATTGCGGGCGCGGTGGCGATGGCGATTACGTGCCCGGCCGGAACGGTGATCGTGACGGGCGACTTCAAAATCGACTACACGCCCATCGACGGCGAGGTGACGGATCTCAACACGCTGGCCGCATGGGGCAGCCGCGGCGTGCTGGCGATGCTGGCGGAATCCACCAACGTGGAGCGCCCCGGCTACACGATGAGCGAAAAGAAGATCGGCGAGACCTTCCACAACCTGTTTAAGGACGCGAAGGGGCGAATCATCATCGCGATGTTCGCCTCGAACCTGCACAGAATTCAGCAGGTGGTGGACAACTGCATCGAGTTCGGGCGGAAAATCTGCTTTGTCGGCCGGAGCATGGTCAACGTCACCAAGCTGGCGATGGAAATCGGCGAGCTAAAAATCCCGCAGGACGTGTTCATCGACGTCGGCGATCTGGATTGCTATGAAGACGACGAAATCGTGGTGCTGACGACGGGCAGCCAGGGCGAGCCGATGAGCGGCCTGACGCGCATGGCCAACAGCGAGCACCGCAAATTGCAGATTCGGCAGGGCGACACGGTGATTATCTCCGCGACGCCGATTCCGGGCAACGAGATCATGGTCTCCAGAATCATCGACCAGCTCTATCGCTGCGGCGCGAACGTGATTTACAACCGTATCGCGGATGTGCACGTCTCCGGCCACGCCTGTCAGGAGGAGTTGAAGCTGATGCACACGCTGGTGAAGCCGAAATACTTCATCCCGGTGCACGGCGAATACCGCATGCTGCACAGGCACGCGCATCTGGCGCAGGAGCTGGGCATGCCGGAGGACAACGTCATCATTCTGGAAATGGGGCAGGCGCTCGAGCTTTCCGAGGACGAGGCGAACATCACCGGCCCGATTCCCAACGGATCGGTGATGGTGGACGGCCTCGGCGTGGGCGACGTGGGCAACGTGGTGCTGCGCGACAGAAAGCACCTCTCGCAGGACGGGTTGATTATCGTCGTCGTCGGCGTGAACCGGGAGACGGGGCTGGTGACCAGCGGGCCGGAATTGATCTCGCGCGGTTTCGTCTATGTGCGCGAAAACGAGGAGCTGATTTCCGGCGCGCGGAACGTCGCGATGAACGTCTTGCAGCGGTATGACCGCATCGAGCAGAGCGATTGGACGAGCGTGAAGAACGGGATCAAGGACGAGGTGCACAACTACCTGTTCGATCTCATCAAGCGCAACCCGATGATTCTGCCGATCATCATGGAAACATAAAAAAACAAGGAAGTTGAAGCATGAACATTTACGATACGGCGCACAAGCTGGCCGAGGAAATCAGGAAGAGCGACGAATGTGTGCAGCTGGCGGAGCTGCGCGAGCGCGCCTACGCGGATGAGACCAACCGGCTGCTGCTGGAGGAATACAAGCGGCTGCAGGTGCAGCTCCAGATGAGCATGGTCGGCGCGGCGGGGGAGATGCCCAGCGAGGACATGCAGCGCTTTCAGCAGCTCGCCTCGCTGCTGTATATGAACAGCGACGTGCAGGCCTATCTGATGGCGGAAATGCAGATGCAGAAGACGCTGGCCGATATCTTCAAGATTTTGACCGAGGCGGCGGGCATCCGCTTTGACGTGCCCGACAAGCAATAAACCGGGAGGAAAGCGACATTGGCGAAGAAAAAGAAGCGCCCGATCCGCGACGCGGAGGAACGCGAGCTGCTTGAAAGCAGGCGGTACGGCTTTTTCTGGTACGACTGGATCTGGCGGATTCTGCGGCCGATTCTGGTGTTCGTCTGCTCGTTTGTCATCATCTGCGGGCTGGTTTACACCGGCTGGCAGAAGGTGGACGACATGTTCTTTTCGCCGATGGACAGCGCGGACGGCCAGACCGTCGCCTTCAGCGTCAAATCCGGCAGTTCGCTCTCCGCGGTCAGCCGAAATCTGGAAGAGGCGGGGCTGATCCACAACCACACCGTCTTCAAATACATGGCCGATTTCATGGGCATGGGGCAGAAGATCCAGAGCGGCGACTACGAGCTTTCGCGCGCGATGTCCGCGACGGAGATCCTCAATCAACTGATTGCCGGCGACGGCAAGCCGCTGACGACGAGCATCACCATCATCCCCGGCTGGACGGTGGAGGACGTGGCGAATTATCTGGTGGAGCAGAAGATTCTCTCGAGCGCCGACGAGTTCCTCGGCCTGTGCAAATCGGGCGAGGCTTACAGCGGGTATTACTTCATCGAGGAGATGATGAAGACCGGCACGGCGAGCCAGCGCAAATACGCGCTGGAGGGCTATCTGTCGCCGAACACCTATGAGATTTACACCAGCTCGAGCGCCGATACCATCATCAAGCGCCTGCTGACGCAGATGGAAGCGGCGTATCTGAGCGGCTACGACGAGCGCGCGCAGGAGCTGGGGATGACGATGGACGAGGTGGTGACCCTCGCCTCGATGATCGAAAAGGAAGCCAAGAAGGGCGACTTTGCCAAGGTCAGCGCGGTTTTCCACAACCGGCTCAAGGCGGATATGACGCTCGGCTCGGACGTGACGATCAAATACGCGACCGGATCGGAAAAGATGGTGCTCGGCGACAGCGAGCTTTCCGTCAACTCGGCGTATAACACGTACACCCGAAAGGGGCTGCCGGTCGGCCCGATCTGCAACCCGTCGATGGACGCGATTGTCGCGGCGCTGTACCCGGACGAGCAATACGTGGCGCAGAAGTATCTGTACTTCTGCTCGACCGACCCGGCCTCCGGCGCGCTGCATTTCTCCAAGACGCTGGAAGAGCACAACGCCGCCGTGGCCATGTATCGCCCGCTGTGGGAGGAATACGACAAGAGCCGCGGCCTGAATTGATCGGAGGACAGGATGAAGACAATGCCTTCGCTGCTCGCGCCCGCGGGCAACATGAGGGCGCTCCAAACGGCGCTGCGCTTCGGCGCAGACGCCGTTTATTGTGGCGCGAAACAATACGGCCTGCGCGCGCAGGCGGATAATTTCGACGAAAAACAGCTCGAGGAGGCCGTGCGGCTGGCGCATGCGGCGGGTGCACAGGTGAACCTGACGCTGAACATCTTCGCCTTTGACGGCGACCTCGACGGCATGGTGAGGACGGCGCAGAGGGCGCGCGACGTCGGCGTGGACGCGGCAATCGTCTCCGATCTCGGCGCGATTGCGCGGATTGCGCGGGAAGTGCCGGGGCTGGATGTGCACGTGAGCACGCAGGCGAGCACGACGAACAGCGAATCCGCCCGCGTATACAAGGCGCTGGGGGCAAAGCGCGTCGTGCTGGCGCGGGAGATGACGTTTGAGCAGATCGAGGCGATGCGCGCGGCGATTGGGGACGAAATCGAGTTGGAGACGTTCATCCACGGCGCGGCCTGCATGTCGTATTCCGGGCGCTGCATGCTTTCCAGCTTCTTGAACGGGCGGAGCGCGAATCGCGGCGCGTGCAGCCAGCCGTGCCGCTGGACCTACACCCTGCACGAGCGGACGAGGCCGGAGGAGGCCATGCCCATCGAGGAGGACGAGCGGGGGACGGCGATTCTCTCCAGCCGGGACATCTGCATGATGGAGCACCTGCCGAGGCTGATGGAGAGCGGCGTTTGCTGCTTCAAGATCGAGGGGCGGATGAAGACGGAAATCTACATCGCGACGGTCGTCGGGGCGTATCGCCGAGCCATGGACGCATACGCAAAAAGCCCGGCGGACTATCGGGCGGACGCGGCGCTGCAAAAGCGGCTGCGCGGGGAGCTGGACAAGATCAGCCACCGCGTATACGATACGGGCTTTTACTTCGGCCAGCCGAAGGTCTGCGGCGAGGCGGTCGGCGTGACGCAGGAGGCCGAATACATGGGCTATGTGCTGGATGCGTCGGGCGGCGAGGCGCTGGTGGAGATGAAGAACCGTTTCTTCGTCGGCGACGAACTGGAAACCGTCACGCCGAAGGGCAGCGAAAAGCTGGTAATCGAGGACATCGTGATCGAGCGGACGGGCGAGCATGTCGGCGTGGTGAACGTGCCGATGGAGCGGGTGCGCATTCCCTGCGGCGGCAAATTGCAGGCGGGCGACATGCTGCGCGGCCCGGTCAGAAACCGAGCGTGACCCGGCTTCGATACGGAGCGGCGACGGGAGAGCGCCAAAAGAGCGGATAAAACGGATGCGCGCAGAGCGCGTCGCAAAGCATCAGAAACGCCCACGCATCGTCGGGCGTTTTTGCTTTATCCGGCAGGGCCAGAAACCCGTGCGGATGGGTGACGACGGAGGGGACGCGAATCCGGCGCAGGGGCAGGAACAGCGCGCTGCGCGCCTGTGCGCCATCCAGAATATCGGCCAGCCACGGCGCGGCGGCCTCCGGGGCGCAGGCACGCTCGATCTGCGCGGGAAGGGAGCGGAGCGCCGCGTCGCAATCGGCCATGCGCTCGCGGATGGCCTGCGCGGCGGTCAGCGCGCAGGCGGTTTCATGCGCGTCGAGCGGCGCAGACGAGAGATCGGGAAGGAGCGCCGTCATTTGCCGCGCGGCTTCGTCCGGCTCCAGAAGGCCGAGCATACAGCCGCCGCAGGCGGCGAGCATCGCCGCGCCCGGAGCGGCATGATCGACAGGGGCGGCAAACGCTTCCCGCGCAAGGCGCAGAAGCCGCGCGCGTTCGGCGTCGCTGAGCGGGATGCGTTCGGTTTCCGGGAGAGTCAGCGCGCGGAACAGCGGCGGCGCGGCCAGCCAGAGCAGCGAAACGAAAAGCAGCGGCGCAAGCGCGCGCAGGCTGAGAAACGCGGCGGGGAGCAGCGCCGCCCCGCAGACCGCGCAGGCGGCCGGGGTTTGCGCGCCCGTGGGAAAGCGGACGCGCAGAAGCGGGGAACGCGCCAGACGATGCGCGAAAAATGCGTTGACCGCGCAGAGCGCCGTCATCGGCAGAAAGGCGAGACGCACGAGCGCGGCGGGGAGCATGCGCGGATGCAGCAGGGCGTAAGGCTCCAGCAGCGCCAGCACGGCGACCCATTCCCAACCGGACACGGCGGCGAAAAAGAGCAGAAGAAGCCGAAGCGGCGGGGCGGACAGCATGAGCTTTTGCAGCCGCGTCGGCGCGGGCAGGCGGCAGAGACGATCCAAATCCCACCGCGTCTGGCGGAGTGCGCCGCGCAGAGAGGGGGAAGCGTCGGCCACGAAGGCGGGAACGTCCCACAGCGGGCAGACGTCCGACCCATCCGATTTTTCAACGATGGAAAAAGCCCGAGACGAGGCGAGAAGCACGCCGTCGGAAAGGCGCGCGCGACGGCGGCGGGCGAGAAAATCATCCGACGCGGCGCGCGATTCCCAAAAAGAAAAGCCCGGCAGACGGTTTGAAAGCGGCGCGTCGTCGGCCAGCGGGGACAGGACGCGCGCGGCCAGAAGGCCGGATTCGCTCAGCGCGGCCAGCATGCGGCGCGGAACATCCGGCACGCAGGAGACGTCGGCGGGGCAGAAGAGCGCGGCGGAGAATTGCCCGGCCAGAGACGCGGGCGAAAAGCTGGCGGCGGCAAACGCGGACGGCGCATGCCCGTGGGCGAGCAGCGCGGCGACAGTCTGCATGGGCAGAAGCGGCTGGTTTTCGCCCAGATACAGCCGCGCCGCGTCATCCCAGACGCGCTTGCGGACGAGCAGCAGAAAATGCCCCGGACAGCGCGCGTCGGCGGCCATCACGGCGGATTGCAGCGCGCGCAGCAGCGGCGCGTCCTCCGGCATGACCTCGGAAAAGGCATCCGGCAGGTCGCACAGGAGCAGCAGCGCATCCGCGCAGGGACGCATGGAAAGCAGACGGCGGGCGAGCGGGCGAACCTGCGCCGGGGTGCGCGGCGCGGCGGAAAGAACACAGAGCAGGGACATGGCGCGCCTCCTTTTTGTTTAGCCTGCCCCAAAGATGAAAAGATACGCGCATAAAAAAGCAGAGCGCGGCATAAAAATCAGAAAAGCAAAAGAAAAAAAGACCGAAAACCACAAAAAAACGCTTCAATACCACGGATTGAGGATTGAAAAGCCATCCGCCCCGTGCTATAATATAGGATAGCGTTTTGGGATTTCCGGGGCGCAACCATTACCGTAGAGGAGCATAAGAGCATGAGCACCACTGTTGAAAAGATTTCCAGCAATAAGGTGAAACTTTCCTTTGACATCGACGCGGCCAAGTTCGACGAGGCGATGGGCAAGGCATACATCAAGGTGCGCGGCCAGGTCGCGATCCCCGGCTTCCGCAAGGGACACGCCCCGCGCAAGATGATCGAGAACATGTACGGCGAAGGCGTCTTCTATGACGAGGCGTTCGAGCTGATCTTCGACGAGGTGTACGGCCCGGCCATCGACGAGAACAAGCTCGAGGTCGTCGATCGTCCGCAGGTCGATATCCAGCAGATCGGCGCCGGCAAGAACCTGCAGTTCACCTGCGAAGTGTTCGTCAAGCCGGACGTGACCCTGGGCGAGTACAAGGGCGTTGAGGTCAAGCGCGAGCACACCCTCGTGACCGAGGACGAGGTGAACGCCGAGATCGAGAAGGAGCGCAACAAGCAGGCCGCCGAGGTCGCCGTTGACGACCGCCCGGTTGCCGAAGGCGACACCGTGAACCTCGATTACTCCGGCAGCGTGGACGGCGTGAAGTTCGCCGGCGGCACCGCCGAGAACCAGACCCTCAAGATCGGCAGCCACACCTTCATCCCGGGCTTTGAAGAGCAGATGGTCGGCATGAACATCGGCGACGAGCGTGACATCAACGTCACCTTCCCCGAGGATTACCATGCGGAAAACCTTGCGGGCAAGCCCGTTGTTTTCAAGGTCAAGGTTCACGCAATCACCGAAGAAAACGTTCCCGAACTGAATGATGAATTCGTTCAGGATATTTCAGAATGCTCCACCGTTGACGAATACACCGCTTACGTCCGCGGCGATCTTGAAAAGCGCGCCGCCGAAAGAGCAAAGAACGAGCGCACCGACCTCATCCTTCAGAAAGTCATCGACAATGCGGAAGTTGAGATTCACGGCGATATCGTCTCCGCAGAGGTTGACATGCAGATCGACAGGTTCGACAAGCAGCTTCAGTCCTTCGGCGCAGATCTCAAGAGCTACCTTGAATACGCACACCTTTCCATTGAAGATATGCGCAAGGATTATGAGCAGGCCGCTCAGCGTCAGCTCAAGTCCCAGTACGTTATGATGGCAATCATCGATGCGGAAAAGCTCGAGCCCACCGACGAGGATTTCCGCGAGGTTATCGCAATGAGCGACACTGCAAAGCAGCAGCATTGGGATGACGAAAAAATCGATGCCGAACTTAAGGACAACCGCATGAAATATGCCGTATCCGCGCTTTACAACGCCGCAGTCAAAATGCTTGTTGCAAACGCCGTTGTTCCCGCAGCAGCTCCCGCGGAAGAAGCACCCGCAGCGGAATAAATCCTTTACGCGGAACAAAGCGGCCGCTTCGGTCGGCGGATGATTCAATTCCATTGCCGAAGCTGACGGAACACAGCTTTTTCGGCTCCCGGGGATACGGAAAACATCGGTCGGTTGACTTCAACCGACAGTTTTCGGGCATTTGCGGGAGCCTTTTAAAACCCGAGCATGATACTTGCATCTGCCGCATCTGCCGCATCTGCCGCAAATGCTTGTTTCGTGCGAAGTAACTCTTTCAACTTGGCGCACACGGTCGGCCCGTGCACCGCACAAAAAACTTTTATTTCGGAGGTCAACATGAGCAGCTTAATTCCCATCGTTGTTGAACAAACCAACAAAGGCGAAAGGTCATACGATATTTATTCCCGTCTGCTGAAGGACCGCATCATCTTTTTGGGCGGCGTTGTGGATGACGACACCGCCAACCTCATCATTGCGCAGATGCTCTTCCTTGAAGCGGATGACCCCGACAAGGACATTTATCTTTACATCAACAGTCCGGGCGGCAGCGTTTCCGCCGGCATGGCAATTTACGATACCATGCAGTATATTCGCTGCGAAGTTTCCACGATCTGCATCGGAATGGCCGCTTCCATGGGCGCATTCCTGCTTGCTGCGGGCGCAAAGGGTAAGCGCCGCTCCCTGCCCAACAGTGAGATAATGATACATCAGCCCTCCGGCGGCGCACAGGGGCAGGCATCGGATATTAAGATTCATGCCGAACAGATCCTGCGCATTCGCAAAAAGCTGAATGCTATACTTGCCGCGCGCACCGGCCAGCCCGTTTCCCGCATTGAACTTGACACCGAGCGCGACAACTATATGACCGCCGACGAAGCTCTTGCATACGGGCTTATAGACGAAATCGTTCAGCCCAAGAGATAAAATCATTTTTTGCGGCCGCAGCCGCTGTTCAATGCGGAATGCTCATATTGATTTTGCGTTAAGCCGAAGCAGGCTCGAACGAAACGGTCTTTCATGCAGTGGCTGAAGGTTTAATCGGAGCTTTTCGGAATAAATGCTGATTTGATTATTCAGCATACCCCCTGAAATAACACGCCTGTTTTTCAGGCGTTTCGTAGGAGAATATTAATCAGAATGGCAAAACACAGTGACAACGATACAATCAAATGCTCTTTTTGCGGAAAAAGCCGCGATGAGGTAGATCGTATCCTTGCCGGCCCGGGCGTTTACATTTGCAACGAATGCATTCAGCTCTGCCGGGAAATTCTTGAAGAGGAGCCTGCCCTTGCCGACACGGATGCGGCGGAAGCTCCGCACGAACTGCCGAAACCCGTTGACATCGTAAAAACCCTCAACGATTACGTTATCGGCCAGGATCATGCAAAGCGCGCACTTGCTGTTGCGGTATATAACCACTACAAACGCATTTATGCCAAGGAAACAAAGACGGATGCCGAACTCGGCAAGAGCAATATCGTCATGCTCGGACCGACCGGCTGCGGCAAAACCCTGCTTGCGGAAACGCTTGCAAAGGTGCTTGACGTTCCGTTTGCCGTTGCGGATGCAACCGCACTCACGGAAGCGGGTTATGTCGGCGAGGATGTTGAAAACATTCTGCTCAAGCTTCTGCAAGCCTGCGACTATGATGTTGAGCGCGCACAAAAAGGCATTATATACATCGATGAAATCGATAAAATTGCCCGCAAGAGCGAAAACCCGTCCATTACACGCGATGTATCGGGCGAGGGTGTTCAGCAGGCTTTGCTGAAAATTCTTGAAGGCACCGTTGCCTCCGTCCCCCCGCAGGGCGGCAGGAAGCACCCGCATCAGGAGTTCATTCAGATAGACACAACAAATATCCTGTTCATCTGCGGCGGCGCATTTGCGGGAATTGAAAACATTATTCAAAAACGCACGGGCAAAAAGAACATGGGCTTCGGTGCGGATATTCGCTCCAATATCAAAAAGGATATCGGCGAAACCCTTAAGGACATCCTGCCCGAGGATCTGCTTAAGTTCGGACTCATTCCCGAATTCATCGGCAGGGTTCCAATAATTGTGACGCTTGAACAGCTTACCGAGGAAGCGATGATAAGCATCCTTACCCAGCCCAAAAATGCGCTTGTAAAGCAATACATGCGCCTTTTCGAAATGGATAATGTTGAACTTGAATTCGACGAAGATGCACTTAAAGAAATTGCACATCTTACCATCCTCCGCAACACGGGCGCAAGAGGACTGCGTGCAATTCTTGAAGACATCATGCTCCCCGTAATGTATGAAATTCCTTCCCGTGAGGACGTTGCAAAGGTCATAATCACCAAGGATGCCGTTCTTAAGCATTCAGAACCGATTCTTGTGCTTAAGTCCTCCGAGCCGGAAGGAAAAACGGCATAACAAAAACAAACATCGAAATTCATCGGCGGCGGGCAACTGCCGCCTTTGGTTAATTGACCGCTCATTAATTGCTTCAGGAGAAATATGATATGAAAATTGTTCGCTTTCGCTTAAAGCCCGAAGCCGAAACCTTCTACGGCGTACTTGACGGACTGAGCATAAAAAGGCTCTCGTCAGAACCGTATGACAGGCTGCATTTTACCGGGGATGAATATGCTGCCGACAGCGTTATTTTCGATGCACCGTGCGAACCTTCAAAAATTGTTGCCGTCGGAAAGAATTATCGCGCCCATGCGGATGAAATGGGCGAAGGTTTTCCCCCCGAACCGCTGCTTTTTTTGAAGCCGTCCACAAGCGTCATTGCCTGCGGAGAGGCTGTCATCTACCCCGAAATCAGTCATAGGCTCGATTATGAAGGCGAGCTTGCCGTTGTCATCGGTAAACGGGCACATAACGTTCAAAAAGGCAACTCAGCCGAGTACATTTTCGGTTATACCTGCCTTAACGACGTCACTGCACGCGACATTCAAAAATCCGATCCCCAATGGACGCGCGGCAAGGGCTTTGATACTTTCTGCCCGACAGGGCCGTATATCGAAACGGAGTTCAGCCCCGAAACCGCGGAGATAACAACGCTGCTTAACGGCAAAATCGTTCAGCATTCACCCGTTTCCGCCATGATGCACGGTATCGACAAGCTGATTTGTTACATCACTCAATGCATGACACTGCTGCCGGGCGATATTATTGCAACGGGTACGCCTTCGGGCATCGGCTCCATGCAGCGCGGCGACACGGTTGAAGTTCGCATCACGGGACTCGGCACGCTCCGCAACATTGTTCGCTGAACATGCCTGCATTGCGGGCGCATGTTTCGAGGGCATAATACGCATTATAAAGGATTTGACTTACGGAACCGTTCGTGACCAAGCGGTTCCGTAAATAAAAGGTAAAAAATGGATGGACTCACTCTCGCCCGCTCCGTGGCGGAAATTCAATGCCTTGCCGGCGGAAAAGTTGAAAAGATTCAGCAGCCCGAAAAGGATGAGCTGCTTTTTGTTGTTCATTCCTGCGGAAAAAACGAAAGGCTGCTTATCTCCGCTTCACCGGAAAATTGCCGCATTCAACTGACGGAAGCAAGACCCGCCTCGCCTGTTGATGCACCGATTTTTCTGATGCTGCTGCGCAAATACCTGCTTAACGCAAGGATAAATTCGATTCGTCAGCCGAATTCGGACAGGGTCGTTGTGGTCGAATTCGAAGCTTTGAATGAGCTGCGTGACTGCACTCGTTTCTTTCTGCATTGCGAAATTATGGGCAAGCACTCAAACATCATACTTGTTGACGGGAACGGGCGCATTGTGGATGCTGTTCGCCGAGTTTCGCCGTCAATGAGCAGCGTGCGTCTTATTCTGCCGAAGCTTGAGTATTCCGCGCCCCCCGCACAGGACAAGCTTGACCCCGCAAAGGCTGCGGCGGAGGATTTTTTGAACGTTCTTTCGGATGCACCGCGCCCCGACAAGGCACTTTCCGCTGCATTTTTCGGACTTTCGCCGTCAATTGCAGCACTGCTTTTTGACAGATGCGCCGCCGAAGCAAAATCGCGCCCCGTTCATTCGGATGCAATCGAAACCGTTTCCGATTGCCTTGCGGGTTTTTACCGTGACCTTCTTAATGCGCGAACCGTGCCCTGCATTGCGTTGCTTCCGAGCGGCGGGCGAATTCTGCTGCCGTTCCGCCCATTCGGGCTTGAATGCCGCGAGTTTCCGACACTCGGAGCAGCGGCGGATGAATTCTACCGTTCCCGTGCCGAAAACGAAAGCATTAAGCGGCGAACGGCGGCCGTTGAACGAGTCATTTCCAATGCTGTCCAGCGGCTTGAACGCAAGATCGAGAAATTCAACCTTGCAATATGCGACGAAGCGGAACTTGAGAAACTTCGGCATTTCGGCGAATTGCTGACGGCAAACCTTCACGCGCTTCCGCCGCGCGCCGAAAATGCAAAGGTGCTTGACTATTATCGTGATCCTCCGGAATACATCGTCATTCCGCTTGACAACTCCGTTTCGCCTGCGGATAATGCACAAAAGTATTATAAGCAATACCGCAAAGGCAAGGTTGCACGCGAAACAGCCGTTGTTCAGCGCGAAACAGCCGTGGCCGAACTGAGCTATCTCCGCGGACTGCACTGCGATCTTTCAAACTGCGCTTCCGAATCCGATTTGAACGAAATTCGACAGGAACTTGTTGAGCAGGGTCTTATACGCGACAGCTCCCGCCGCAAAGCGGAACGCGGCAAACCGAGTAAAAACGGAAAAGGAGCAAAAGGTTCAAAGCTCCCCCCGTCACGCCCGCATAAGTATCTTTCCTCCGACGGCATCGAAATCTTTGTCGGCAAGAATAATACTCAGAACGATAGGCTGACGTTCAAACAATCCGCGCCCGAGGACACATGGCTGCACACCAAGGACATTCACGGTTCGCATGTGATCATCCGTTTCGCAGGTGAAATACCTCCGAAAACCCTCGAAGAAGCGGCTGCACTTGCCGCTTACCACTCGCAGGCACGCGGTTCATCCGCCGTTCCGGTGGATTACACCAAGCGCAGGTACGTCAAAAAACCGAGCGGTGCAAAACCCGGTTCGGTTATCTATACAAATCAGCGCACGTTGATAATCACGCCCGATGAGGATATGATAAACTCGCTTAAAAAGCTGAATTGACGAACGCCGACTGAATCGGCAGGAGCTGTGTCGGTCTGACGCTGCACCTGCCGATATTTTTGAATCAGTTACGCAAGCATATTCCGCACCTGCTCGAGATTGTTCCCGAACAGAGCGGAATTTATTGCATTTGTAATTATTCCCGCCATATCCTCAACGATAACGTCTATATCCTTCGGCGTAACAATAAAATCACCCATATGCTTTGCAATGACCTGCTCCGCAAGCTCTCTGAGCCTTTCCTCATCGCCGTGAAGCCCCGTTTCGTCCGCAATGAGACTTATTGTATCCTGTGAAATCGTACTCGCATAAACAACGAGAGGAACACCGACGGCAATAACCGGAACACCGAGGTTTGCGCGGCTCAAATCCGCTCTTGTGTTGCCGACCCCGGAACCCGGGCTTATGCCTGAATCCGAAAGCTGTATGGTTGTGCTTATCCGCGCCGCGCGCCTTGAGGCAAGCGCATCAACGGCAATTATCAGATCCGGCTTCACCTTGTTCGCAACACCGAACACAATATCCATCGTTTCAACGCCCGTCACGCCCAACACGCCCGGAGCTATTGCGCACACACTCGGAATATCAAAATCAAATGCCTCCGGCATGTGCTCCTTGATATGCCTTGTTACAAAAACCCGCTCTGCAACACGCGGGCCGAGGGAATCAGGCGTCACTCCGCGATTGCCGAGGCCGACAACAAGCACAGTGCCGCTTTTGAGCTTTGTTTCAGGCAGCGGGATTAACTCTGAAAGCTCGCGCTGCAGGCATTGCGACACATGCGCAAACAAATCAAGCGGACGCTGCGTCAGAGCCTCTGCATCAAGCGTGATGTATTTGCCCTGCGCTTTGCCGAGTTTCTGCGCCGCAGTATCGCTCAATATCTCAATGCGCTTAATCTTTATTTCACCGTCATTCGTCTCCTCTTCGCGAATGCCTTCAATATCCGGGTTAAGTTCCCGCATTTCCGCTGCAAGATCTGTATATCTTCCCATTTTGCCCCCAATATGACTGAAATCAAATGCCTTATGCGTAATCGGGATTTTAAGCTGCCGAAAACTTCTCCCTGCTTTATCAGTAACCCGACCTGCCGGCAATTGTCCTGAATTATTCTGCACAATGCAAAGCGGGATTATGAACAAAAATGCTTTCAACACATAATATATTGATTTTCCCTCCATATATTGCAAAAAAGGCTTGCATCTTGCGCAACATGGTGATATAATTAACTTTGTTCGAGTATTTAAAGGAGGTGAACCGATTTGGCAAACATTAAGTCAGCACTGAAGCGCGTTAAGGTATCCCGCGAGCAGAATCTTCGCAACCGCATGATCAGCTCCGCAGTCAAAACCGCTATCAAAAAGTTTGACAAGGCTTTGGAGTCTAAAGACGAGGCTGCTATTGAAGAAGCATACACCGCCGCAGTCAGCAAGGTAGACAAAGCTGTCACCAAGGGCGTTATCCATAAGAACGCAGCCAATCGTAAAAAGGCTCAGCTTGCTAAAAAGCATGATGCCAAATAAGGTTTATCGCTGCGATTGACCGGATTCCGAAGACCGATGCCTGCATCGGTCTTTTTCCTTTATTCTGTTTTTATTTATTCTTTTTTTATTCAAAAAGATTCACCTGCAAACACCATCGTTCAAAAATTGGCTCAATGCCAACAGTCGGATGCCCCTCTTCTGTCGGCTGACATTGTGTTCTGAAAAACACCCCCGCCGGGTATTGACCGGCAGGGGTGTTTCCTTAACAATCGATAAAAGTGACCGAAAGCAGTGTTATTCAAA
>ERZ827524.1049-NODE-1049-length-30019-cov-4.666567_pt1 | contig 30019 bp, 22 predicted proteins | sample MGYA00519702_ERZ827524 | MGnify/ENA primary metagenome ERZ827524 (study PRJEB31778, sample SAMEA3449341) | human gut metagenome | biome: human gut; feature: human-associated habitat; material: faeces | place: United Kingdom | collected 2010/2012 ...
AGGGACGCGGGGTCTGTTCGAGCCCATCCACGGATCGGCCCCCGACATCGCGGGGCAGGACGTGGCCAATCCCCTTGCGACCATTCTTTCCGCGGCCATGCTGCTGTGGTATTCGCTTGGCGAGACGGACGCGGCGGATGCCATTGAGAAAGCGGTGGAGCAGGTGCTGAACGACGGCCTGCGCACCCCGGATATCGTGTCCGAAGGCTGCCGGAAGGTCGGTACTGCCGCCATGGGCGACGCGGTGGTGCGGGCGCTGGCGTAAGATGTGAAAATCCCCCTCTGCGTACATGTACGCAGAGGGGGATTCGTTTATCCGGCCTGGGAGGCCATGGCCTGCAAAAACATGCCTAGGGCGATACCGGTCCCGCCGCTGAAGACGGCGAACAGGATGCGTCGGATCCGTCGGCTGCGTTTGGATAAGCGCAGCCCAGCGTAGCCATCCGATGTGCGCAGCAGTTTTTGAGCCTCTTCATGTAGCCGCCCGTCCTGTTGGTCCATGCATTCGGGACGCACGACTAACAGCGCCCGCTCAAAATAAGGATTGCCGGTATCCGTGACTTCAATCATCTGCCGATTGACGCCTTTGATCATCGTGATGCGCCTCCTTTTTTCCGTTCACAGTATGGACGAAAACCGCGTTTTTTATTCTGAAAAGCGGCAGGCGGAAAGGCGGATAAACTCTTTGTAAAAATTCGGTTAAGAGAAAAACGGTGGAAAACTCGGTGGAAAGTGTGAACAATCGGGGTTTTTTGGGGCTTTTTTCATTGTGGAAAGGTCTGACAGGCAAAATTTTCCACAAATATTCGCCATTTTTCGCATACAGATTGTTGAATGACCTTTACCAGGCCGGCCTCTGACGAATTCCAAACTCGAGTGTTCTAGGGCCGGCCGCCGCTCATTTCGCTTCGCTGAAATGGCCCGGGGCGGACAGAGACCGGTCGGCCCCCAACCGTGTCCAAAACGGGGGGTTCTAGGGCCGGCCGGATGGGGGAGGGGACGGTGATGAGTTCAATTATAGTATTCAACGGAATGAGCGTATGGAAAACCCCACCCTGGATGTATCCAGGGTGGGGTTTTGTTACGGCTGCCGGGTGGTTAAGAACCAGACGGCTCGCTCCACGGCGTCCCGGGAATTGCCCCAGTCCGCATTTTCGCCGCTGTTGCGGTAATCGAACATTTTGCAGAAGTGGGAGACATCCCCTCGCAGCTCAGTCAGGGTTTTGCGGCTGAGCGCGGCGGCGGCCTTTACGAAATCCGGGACGTTTTTTTTATCCGGGATCGGGAGCCGCGAAAAAAGCGCAAGCAGCATAGCTGCATGCGCTTTTTCGTATTCCCCTCGGGACGCCGGACGGCCTCCTTTGGGGCATCCCTCTTTGCGGATCAGAAACTGAACTTCGCGCCGACGAACCAGCTGCGGGGCAGCGACGGGCCGTAAATGTAGCCCGAGTCGCGGTCTACACCCTTGTCGAAGTCCTTCTGGTAGGCGTTGAACAGGTTCTGCACGCCACCGTAAAGTTGCATGGTTATCTCCTTGTAGATACGCACGTCGTACGACAGGCGGATGTTCATGTCGAAGAACGACGGGGTCGAAACGGCTACGTCCTGCCCGACGCCCGACCCGGCTATGTGCTGCACCAGCATCGACCCGGTGCAGGTTCCCGACAGGTCGGCCGTGAAATTCCGCACCGGCTTGAACGACGCGGTGAAATAACCGTAGGCATCGGGCGTGCGGAACATCCGGCGCACGGGCGGCACCTCTGCGTCCTCGCTCCAGTATTCGGGTTCCCTGTAACGGCTCTGCTGGAGCGTCACCCCCGCCTGCAACTCGAACCAACGGGTAAAGGCAGCGCGCCCCTCGACATTGAAGCCGCGCACCGTCGCACCCGAACCGTTGTAACGTTCCTTGACCTTGCCGCCGTCGGCCGCATCGTCCATGTCGCGCAGCGCAAACACATCGTCGAGGATCGTATAGAACCCCTCGACCAACAGGTTGGTCTGCACTTTCCCGAACGTATGGTAAAGGTCGGCCGAGAGGCTCACGCTGTGCGAGCGCTCCTCCTTCAGGTCGTCCGCAAGCTGGATGCGCACCCGCTCTCCGCCCACGATGGCGATGTGCATGTCCTCGTCGAACGCCTGCGGGGCACGGTAGCCCCCGGCGTAGCTCACGCGCAGGTTCACCGCTTCCGACGGGTTGAAACGCACGTTGACGCGAGGGCTGAATATCACATGGTCTACGAGGTTGTGTTTGTCGAGGCGGCCGCCGACAAGCAGCGACCACTTCCTGGTCTTCCACTCGTTCTGCAGGTAGGCCCCCACGATATGCACCGTCTGGTCGGTGTGGATGTCGTAGCCGACCGAACGGTCACCCAGGTCGTCGTAACTGTACTCCGTTCCGAACGTCAGCTCCGAGGGCATGAACAGCAGCTTCCTGAACTCGTGGATATACTGCATCCCCGCCGCCACGGTCAGGTCGTGCGTCGTCCCGTAGGCATCGGGATCCTGCTTGCTGCCGTAGTAGCTCTTGCGCGCCGTATTCTGGAACGAGACATAGGTGTTGAAACGGTTGCGGCGGTCGGACGACGAGATGTCGAACGAAAGGCTGCCCCCGTCGATCGAATGGTCGATCTGCTCGGCGACCTGCGCCTCGTGGGGCGGCCGGTCGAGCATGTCGCCCCCGCGGCGGAATTCGTTGATATGGTGGTACTGCGCCGTGATGCGCGAATAGGCGCCCGTACGGAAGAACGAGCGCATGCCCACCGACTGACTGTTGATGACGGGCACTTCGGTGAAGCCGTCGCCGTCGTGGTCGTAGCCCGAGCGGTGGCGGCTCTGGCCAAAGACGCAAAGCCCCGCCCGGCCGCTCTCGGTGACGAGCGAAGCATTGAGCATCGTATTGTTGTCATAGGAATTGCTGCCGCCGATCGAAGTGAGCGTATGCGACATCTGCGCCGAATTGCGCGAAGGCTCCTTCGTAATGACGTTGATCGTGCCGCCGATGGCCGACGACCCGAACAGCGCCGAACCGCCGCCGCGCAGCACTTCGACACGCTCGATCATGTTGGCCGGGATCTGCTCCAGGCCGTATACGCCCGTCAGGGCCGAGAATACCGGGTGCGAATCGACCAGGATCTGCGAATAATGGCCGTCGAGACCGTTGATGCGCACCTGCGTGAAGCCGCAGTTCTGGCAGTCGTCCTCGACACGCACGCCGGGCTGGAACGACAGCCCCTGTGCCAGGCACGGCGTTGGTCTTCTCGAACAACCCGGCGTCCAGCACGCTCACCAGAGCAGGCGCCTCCCGGCGCAGCCGGGCGGAACGGCTGGCCGACACGACCACCTCGTCCATCGAGATGCCGCTCTGCACCACCTCGAAATTCAGTTCGACCGTCTGTCCGCGTCGAAGCGTCACCTGCTGCGTCTGCGAGGCATAACCCAACGCGCGGACTTCGAGCGTCAGCGCGCCCTCGAACAGGTTTTTCAGGAAATAATGCCCCGAAGCGTCGGTCGTGGTACCGAATGCCGTGCCCGTCACGGCGATGGTCGCATAGGGAATATGTTCATGCGTGTCGCGGTCGACCACATGGCCGAAAATATTGGCGTCGGTACTTTTCTTCGGCGGCTCGACACCCAGTACCAGTACGCACCGGCACATGAAGAGTGCCAGCAAAATATATTTTTTCATTGCTTGTCAGATAATAAGTAAATAGTATGACCCGGGCTGCATGCACCCGGTAAACCGATCGGAGAAGAAAACCCAGGGATTGGGGCTACGCCACGGGAGGCGCACGCAGCGAAATGCCCGACGCCTGCTCGTAGAGTTTGCAGCGGGTTGCCTCGGGCAGCAGCACGGCCAGCATCCGGGCATAGAACGAATGCACGGTCGGCGCGATGTCGAGATAGGGGAAGAAATAGAAATCGTCGATAATACACCTGTCGACGATGATCGTATGCGCTCCGTTGTCGGGCACCAGGTCGCCGCAGTGCGCGGAGAAATGCGCATGGTCTTCGTTGTAGATGTGCACCTTCTGCCCCGCGTAGGCCGCGAGCAGGATCAGCAGCAGCAAAGCCGCATAGAGTCTTTTGGGTGCGTAGCGTATCATCTTTCCGAGCCAAAGATAGCAATAAAAAAGGGCCGTTCAAAACGGCCCTGCAAAAATACCCGAAAATGGGGATATATGTCGTGTCCTCGCACCCGGTTGCCGGGAGGCGGACGATGGGCGCCGCCACCCTGCGGATCGGGCGCCTCAGATGCTGATGTCGAGGATCTCGAAATGGATCGTCCCGGCGGGCACCTCCACGTCGACGCGGTCGCCTTTCTTGTGCCCCAGCAATGCCTTGGCGATGGGCGTACCGATCGCCAGCTTGCCTTCGCGCAGGTTGGCCTCGTGCTCGGCGACGATCGTGTAAGCCACCTCTTTCTTGGTGTTGTGGTTCAGCAGCGACACCTTGCTCAGTATCTGCACCTTGCTCTTGTCGATCTTCGACTCGTCGATCACCCGGGCATTGGCAAGCGAATCTTCCAGCTTGGCAATACGCATCTCCAGCAGACCCTGCGCCTCGCGGGCGGCGTCGTACTCCGCGTTCTCCGAAAGGTCACCCTTGTCGCGCGCTTCGGCAATAGCCGCCGATATCGCCGGACGCTCGACGGAACGCATGTGGTCGAGCTCATCCTTGAGTTTTTTGTAACCCTCCGCTGTCAGATAAATAATCTCTTTTGCCATAATATTAAACGAGTCCGACGTACTTGAATTTCATAACGCTGCGAAAGATTCCGAACATGGGGCCCGTCGAACTCACATTAGGCATCCGGTGATGCCCGTCCCACATCCAAAATCCTCCTGTATTCCCCTTTGCGGCGGGGGAACCCTGTAAAACAAACAACGTAAAAAAATAAGAATCCTGACCGGTGAAGGCCAGAACCCTGTTTCCATTGTATACAGCAAAGATAGAAAGTTATTTTCTAATTTCCAAATCTTTTTTCGCGGCGCATGGCACGGAGTATGCGCCTCGCGCGGGATATGTATATCGTACTCCTGCTCCACTTAGCCTGGGCGCTCATGGCCGTCCCCGTCGTCACGCGCCAGCAACGCGTCCCCGCCTCGGCGGCAGCCTGGCTGGCGCTGATCCTGCTGCTGCCCGTCGCCGGCACGCTGCTCTACATACTGGCCGGCTACCGCCGCAACGGCCCCGCGGCGGATTGCCCCGCCTGCCGCGGCGACCGCCTCGAACAAATCATCGCCCACGGATGCGGCGCACGCCCCACCCGGTACAACCGCGTCGGGCTGCTCCACAACGGCAACAACGCCTTCACGGCACTGATCGCCTCGCTGCAACGGGCCACGCGCTCGATCCACATGGAGTACTACATCATCCGCGACGACCGCATCGGGCGCACCATCGCCGAAATACTGATCCGCAAAGCCCGCGCGGGGCTCGAGGTGCGGGTGATCTACGATGCCGTCGGCTCGTGGCGCCTGAGCCGCAAGACACTGCGCCGCATGCACGACGCGGGGGTAGAGACGGCGGCTTTCGAACCGATCCGCTTCCCGTGGTTCACCACGCGCGTCACGCACCGCAACCACCGCAAGATAGTCGTCACCGACGGCAAGGTCGCCTACCTGGGCGGCATAAACATCGCCAAATACTACCTCGACGGGGATTACATGGGCAAATGGCGCGACGAACACCTGCGCGTGGAGGGCGACGCCGTGGCCGACCTGCAACGGCTCTTCATCGCCGACTGGGCGCGTGTACGCGGCGAATACCTCGACAGCCGCCGCTACATCGCCCCGCACGGCATCAGGCAGCGACTGCCGATCCAGCTGGCCTGGGCCGAGGAGGGGCCCTCGCGGCTGACCATCGCCGACGCCTTTGTCTCGGCCATCGTCCGGGCGCACCGCACCATACGCATCTCCTCGCCCTATTTCCTGCCCCCGGCCCTGTTGCTCGACGCGCTCCGGCTGGCGGCACGCGGCGGGGTGCGGGTACAGGTGATGATCCCCTCGTGCAGCGACTCGCCGTTCACCGACCTGATTTCCGACTCCTACATCGGCGACCTGCTCGACGCCGGGGTCGAACTCTACCGCTACGACAACGGCTTCCTGCACGCCAAGCTGCTGATCGTCGACGAGGACACCGCCTCGGTCGGCACGGCGAACATGGATTACCGCAGCCTGCTGGACAACCTCGAAGTCACGGCTTTCATCCGCGACCGGAGCGTCGTGCGGGCGCTCTCGGCCACCTACGACGACGACCTTGCCTCGTGCCGCCGGATCGCGCGGGAAACATGGCGGCCTGCGGCATGGCGGCGCACATTGGGCGACGCGCTGCGGCTGGTCTCGCCCCTGATGTAGCGCAAGCCGCCGATCGACATTTCCGCACCGGGCCCGGCGCGCCGTTCCCCTGATTTCCGTAATTTTCCCCTCTTACCGCCTGCCTGTCCGCGCCGCCGGGGAGAGGCTTCCCTCCGTCCGCCACCGGCGCCGGAAGCACCTCCGGCCACGGATTCGGATGCCGCCGTGCGGCATCCCGGGAGACCCGCGGGCCTCCCGCCCGGACGGGAACGGGAAATACGGCTCGGCGCCTTATTATTACGCACAATAAATTTTTTTGGAAATCGTTAATTTATGCGTAACTTTGCGCGATAAAGCGCCGTAAAAGATTTATCAATGAAGCAGACTTTTTTATACGCCGTGTGCGGGGTGATTCTGGTCACCGCATTTAGCGGATGCGCAGGCATCAACTCCCTGCTCAAAAGCGGACAACCCGAACTGATTTACAGCAAGGCGCTGGAGTACTACCAGAAAGAGAAGTGGTCGCGTGCCTCGACGCTCTTCGAGGGCGTCCAGCACTACTACATCGGCACGCCGCGCGAAGACAGCGTCTCGTTCTTCAACGCCCGCTGCAAGTTCAAGAACCGCGACTATGACACCGCCTCGGCCCTGTTCGACGATTTCCGCCGCAAGTTCGGCCGCAGCGCCTTCATCGAAGACGCCGAAGGCATGTACGCACTCTGCTTCTACTACCTCTCGCCCGGCCCCTCGCGCGACCAGACGATGACCGGACAGGCACTGATCGCCATCAACGAGTTCATGTCGCGCTACCCCCACAGCGACCGCGTCGAGGATTTCAAGCAGATCAACGGCGAACTGACGCAGCGGCTGCACGACAAGTCCTACCTGAACGCCTACACCTACTATAAGATAGGCCGTTACAAATCGGCCATCGTATCGCTGAAGAATGCGCTCAAACAATTCCCGGACAGCAACCACCGCGAGGAGATCATGTACATGATCGTGGACGCCAGCTACCGCTTCGCCAACAACTCGGTCGCAAACAAGCAGACCGACCGCTATCTCTCGATGCTCGACTCCTACCTCTCGTTCAAGGAGGAGTTCCCCGAATCGAAATACACCAAGGAGGTCGACCGCATGGCCAAGCACGCACGGGACTACCTCGACCGCAACAAGAAGGACGAAGACAAAGACAACAACATATAACAATGGAAATCAAGAAGAACATCCCCAACAACACCATCACGCGCAAGCTGGTGGATCTGGACAAGGAAACGGGCAACATCTACGAAACGGTGAACATCATCGCCCGCCGCGCCAACCAGATCTCGACCGAACTGAAGACCGAGCTCAGCCGCAAGCTCGCCGACTTCTCTTCGCCGACGGACACCATGGAGGAGACCTTCGAGAACCGCGAGCAGATCGAGATTTCGCGTTACTACGAACGCCTGCCCAAACCGGTGATCATCGCCACCGAGGAGTTCCTCGACCACGAGCTGGTCTACAAGGAGGGCAAGGACGGCGTGATGAAGGAGATTTAAAATCCGCACGCAATGGCATCCCCGGGCACGTGTCCCCCGCTGGCGGGACGCCACATACTGCTGGGTATCACGGGTAGCATAGCGGCCTACAAGGCTGCCGTGCTTTGTCGTTTATTGAAGACGGCCGGCGCCGACGTGCGCGTGGTGATGACTCCGCTGGCGAAGCAGTTCATCACGCCCCTGACGATGGCCACGCTCTCGAAGAACCCGATTCTGGTGGAGTTCTTCGACCCCGAAAACGGCGCGTGGAACTCCCACGTGTCGTTGGGCGAATGGGCCGACTGCTACCTGATCGCCCCCGCCACGGCCAACACCCTGGCCAAAATGGCCTCCGGCATCGCCGACAACCTGCTGCTGACCACCTACCTCTCGGCCCGCTGCCCGGTCGCCGTGGCTCCCGCCATGGACCTGGACATGTACGCCCACGAGGCCACGCAGCAGAACCTCCGGACACTCGCCCGACGCGGCGTGCATATCGTCGAGCCGGGCGAAGGCGAACTGGCCAGCGGTCTTCAGGGCAAGGGCCGCATGGCCGAACCCGATGCGATCGCCGCATTCGTCGGCGGTCTTCTCCGTGAAAAAAAAAAGAACCTGCAAGGTAAACGGCTGATCGTCACGGCAGGAGCCACGATCGAAGCCATCGACCCCGTGCGGTTCATCTCGAACCACTCCTCGGGCAAGATGGGCTATGCCATTGCCGGGGAGCTGGCCGACAGAGGGGCCTGCGTGACGCTTGTCACGGGCCGCACGGAGCTGCCGACGCCCGCGGGCGTGGAGCGCGTGGACGTGCTCTCGGCCACCGAGATGTACGACGCCGCGGTCCGGGCTTTCGAAGGGTCCGACGGGGCCGTGATGTGCGCCGCCGTGGCCGACTACACCCCCGACCGGGTTTCGGACACCAAAATCAAGAAATGCGACGGCGACATGTGCATCACCCTGCGCCGCACGCGCGACATCGCCGCCGAGCTTGGAGCGCACAAGGGCGGCCGCCTGCTGGTGGGATTCGCCCTGGAAACCCACGACGAACAGGCGCACGCCGAAGCCAAACTCGAAAAGAAGAATTTCGACTTCATCGTCCTCAACTCGCTGCGCGACGCCGGAGCCGGCTTCCGCGGCGACACGAACAAGGTGACCTTCATCGACCGCACGGGCCGCGAAGAGCTTCCCCTGCTGTCGAAGCGCGAAGTCGCCGAACGCATCGCCGAACGTATCGAAGAGTTTTTCGCCGAATAGCGCGCAATCGCACCCGGTTTTCGTTTTTTCATTTTTAATTCTTAATTTTGAATTCTTAATTCCGAATTGGTATGCTACGCCGTCTGTCGGTCGAAAACTACGCGCTCATCGACAAGCTCGAAATGGAGCTGGACCCCCACCTGAACATCATCACGGGTGAGACCGGGGCCGGAAAATCCATTCTGCTCGGCGCGCTGGGCCTGCTGCTCGGAGCCAAGAACGACGGGCAGGCGATGAAGGACGCAACGCGCAACTGCACGGTGGAGGGGACCTTCGACCTCGCGGGAAGCAGTCTGGAAGCGTTTTTCGCCGAGAACGACCTCGACTATGCCCCCGAAACGACCCTGACGCGCATGATCACCCCTGCGGGCAAGAGCCGCGCCTTCGTCAACGACGTACCCGTGCAGCTGGCGCAACTGCGCGAACTGGGCGCACGCCTGCTGGACATCCACTCGCAGCACCAGAACCTGATCCTCTCGTCGGAGGAGTTCAGGACTTCGGCGCTCGACACCGTGGCTGCGAACGGGGAACTGCTGACGCAGTACGCCGCGCAGTATGCCCGGCTTACGGAGCTGCGCCGCCGTCTCGCGGCCCTGCGCGAAGAGGCCGCCAACGGCCGCCGCGACGAAGAGTGGCTCCGGTTCCAGACCGAGGAACTCACCTCGGCCAACCTGCGTCCCGGCGAGCAGGCAGAGCTGGAGGAGGAGCTGGCGGTGCTCGAAAACGCCGACCGCATCGGCGAGGCGCTGACCTCCCTGCGCAACGCCCTCGACGCCGACGAGACCGGGGTGCTGGCGCAGCTCAAGAATTCGGAGAACGAACTCAACCATATCCGCAGCCACTACCCCGCCGCCGGGGAATATGCCGGACGGCTGCGCTCGGTGCTGGAGGAACTGAAGGACATCAACGGTTCGGCCGCCGCCGCATGCGAACGGCTCGATGCCGACCCCGAGCGGCTGGCGAAGTGCTCGGCGCGGCTCGACACGCTGATCGCCCTGCAACAGAAACACCGCGCGGCGGACGAAGCGGAGCTGATCGCCCTGCGCGACCGCTGCGCTGCACAACTCGCAGCCATCGTCCACAGCGACGAGGAGATCGCCCAGGCGGAAGCAGCCCTCTCGGAAGCAGCCGAAAAGACCGCGACGCTGGCCGACCGTCTGCACAAGACGCGCGAGAAGGCCGCTGCGGGATTCGAGAAACACATCCTCTCGACCCTCGCCCGGCTGGGCATGCCCGAGACGGTTTTCCGCATCGCCCTGACACCCCTCGCAGAGCCGGGACGCACGGGCCGCGACAGCGTGCAATTCCTCTTCACGGCCAATCCGCGAATGACGCCGCAGCCCGTCGAGCGCATCGCCTCAGGCGGCGAGCTTTCGCGCGTGATGCTGGCCCTGAAAGCCCTGCTGGCCGAACGGATGCAGCTGCCGACGATCATCTTCGACGAGATCGACACGGGCGTTTCGGGCCGCATCGCCGACGCCATGGGCGAAATCATCGCCTCGCTCTCGGCCTCGATGCAGGTGGTGGACATCACCCACCTGCCGCAGGTCGCTTCGAAGGGCACGGCGCACTTCGTGGTCTACAAGCGCGGCGGGCGCACCGACATCACGCGCCTGGGCGACGAGGAGCGCGTGACCGAGATCGCCAAGATGCTCTCCGGCTCGGAAATCACCGACGCCGCCGTGGCCCAGGCCCGCATCCTGCTCGGCAAATAGCCGTACAAAACCGATTTCACACGTGACGGAGCGGCCGGACCGCTCCGCCCGCCGTTATAACCCCTAAAAAAACACGCCATGAACGACATCCTCGAAATTGCGGCCGCCAACCAGCAGCGCGCCCGCGAGGTCATCCGCGACACCGATCTGGAGACCATCTGGCGCTCGGTGGGCGCCGAAGCGAACCTCGTAGGCTCGCTCCGCACGGGGCTGCTGATGACGCACCGCGACATCGACTTCCACATCTACTCCTCACCGCTCCGCGTGGCCGACAGCTTCGCCGCCATGGCCCGGCTGGCCGAAAATCCCCGCATCCGCCGCATCGAGTACGGAAACCTGCTCGACGCGCAGGACCAGTGTCTCGAATGGCATGCGTGGTATGCCGACGCCGACGAACGGCTCTGGCAGATCGACATGATCCACATGCCCCGCGGCTCGGCCTGGGACGGCTATTTCGAACGCGTGGCCGACCGAATCAGCGCCGTACTGACCGACGAGACGCGCCGCGCCGTCCTGCAAATCAAGTACGACACGCCCGACGAGGTGAAGATCATGGGCATCGAATACTACCAGGCGGTCCTTCGCGACGGCGTGCGCACCTATGCCGAGTTCGAAGCATGGCGTGCGGCGAACCCCGTCGAGGGCATTCTGGAATGGATGCCGTAAGCCCGCCGGAAACACCGCTCTCCTGCGCGGCCCTGCCGGTCGGCGTATGGAAAACGTTGAACTGCAAATGCGGCAAGGAGAAATAACCGCCGCAGCCTCAAAGAAAACGGACCGTTCCTTTCGGGGGACGGTCCGTTTTGCGTCAATGCCGGCGCAGCCGCCACCGTTGCACGATCGTCTCGCCCCGGAAGTAGATGACCAGCGAACTGACGATGACCGCCATGCCCGCCACGGTGCTAAAATCGGGGTATTCGCCGGGCAGCATGATCCAGCTCAGCACGGCTCCCAGGACAGGATTGATCAAACGGCACATATTGATGTCGCTGACCTTCGTGCCCTCGGTGCGCAGGGCCATGAACCAGAAACTGAAGGCGAAGACCGAGATGAAGACCAGCACGCCGAGACTCGCATAAAACCCGACGGGCTTGGCCCAGAAGGGGTGGAAACCCTCCGCCGCGATGCCCACGCCGTAAATCAGCAGGCCGCCGAAAAACATCTGCACGGCATTCAGGAAAATCGGGTCGACCTTGCCCTTGTCCTCCGAAACCGAAATCGCGGAATAGCCCTGGAACAGGATGCAGGCCAGCAGCAGGACGATACCCCCGATGCCGCGCCAGTCGAGCGGCGAACCGTCGCTGCCCGTGCCGACGATCAGCAGCAGTCCCGCGAGGCTCACCGCAAGACTCACGACCTTGTAACGGTTCAGGCGGTCGTTGCTGGCCACGAGGTGCGCCAGCAGCACGTTGATCAGCGGCGTGAGGCCCATGACGATCGAGCTGATGGCCCCGCTGACGAAATCGACTCCGAAATAGAAGGCCGTATAGCCCATGAACATATTGATCAGGATCAGGTTGCCGAAAAGCCGCCGGTGCTGCATGATCTCGCGCCACATGCCGCGATGCCAGGTGTAGGCGAAGAGAATGATTCCGACAACGGTGAAGCGCAGGCCCGCGAAATTCATCGGCGAGAAATCGTAGCTCAACCCCTGTTTGATGAACGGATTGACAATCGCCCACAATACCGAGGCCAGCACGGCGTAGAGTATTCCTTTTTTCATAACGTGCATCTTTCCGCCGCAAAGGTACGAAAAACGGCCGGCAAAACGAAACCGGTCCGGGCAAATGGACGGGCCGGTCCGGGAGCAGGCCGTGCATTCGCCGGAACGGCGCAGATGCCGGATACCGCGTCCCGGTCCGGGCGGATTCTGATTTTAAGCCGGATCCGTCCGGGCATCGTGAAGAACGGGACGAACGGATAGTACTTGAGGTATTATCCATTCATTTTTAGATAGAGTTGTAACTTAAAAAGTTATGACTCTATTTGCATATAGCAGGTAATGGTTAGGAAACAGTCGTATGCATTTGTTCGCATCTGCGTTCCATCTTGTCAAACAACTCCTGTTATTGAATACAAATTTAATAAAATGTCCCGATTTTTCAAATTGGATAATTTATTTAGAATGACTTCACCATGATAAATAGACAGTCCTCCAATGGTTATATTCCATCAAATGATCGTGAACAACAAAACTATCTCGGAGGATATGGGTTATCGTTCCGGAATATTGAGGAACATAAACACATTGACAAACGCTTGTACACTAATATAGAGCGTATGACTTTAAATATTTGGTTCTCCCGTCTCTAAATAGATTGAACCTGATAGATAAGCCGATTATATGCGATGTTGAACCGTTCACATAAATATCGATCGCTTCTGAATCGTACGATAAGCCCCGGGGATCTTTGATTTTGAAAACTAGCAAATCTCCGGGGCGATCTATGACGAATCGGTTATCGACCGGTGTGTTTATCGGGCATTGCCCCCTCCGGAACGTCAATTACGATGTCGTTTCTGTTTGCGAAATGAAGACGATCTTTCGGAACAGGAGCGACCCAACGGCATATTCGTCCGCGTCAGGGCATACGGGAAAAATCCGAAGGCCGAAAATAAAAGGGCTGTCTGTTATTCCCTCCACCCGGACCTTTTCCCGAATCAACCCAAAGTCAGCCACGTCCGACTCCGTTTCAAGGCTGCGCACAGTCTGCCGCCCAGAAAGAAAAGGCGATAACGCACAATAGTCGATGGAACGATTAATCGAAATATTCTTTCCAGATTTCCGGCACATCGAACGGATAATAGTTGTCGATCTCCGCGGCGAGAGTAACCAATTGTTTCCGTTCAGGACTTCGAATCACTCCATCCCGACATACGGCGGCCCGGACCACCGTCGAATCGGTCACGGCAAAAGGAGCTTCGTAAAGCGAAGCGTCGGGCGTCGGCGGGGTTCCGTCTAACGTGTAGCGAATCTCTGCGGGATATTTCTCACAGTCGAGAGTCACCTCAACCGCTCTATTTCCGGAACGAATGCGAGTCGTGATCTCAACTTCGTCGCTCAGCGTAAAAGTATTTAGCCCCCGTTGCTGCAACAGTGGGATATGGGAGTTCATCCGGACTTTGAAATCGCTCCATTCGCGCTTCTCCTGCGGTGTCCATGCCAATTCTGCCACAGCCAGCAGACGCGGAAAGATCATGTATTCCTGTTGCTCTTCATCTTCGATATATTCAGCCCACGTACATCCCTGCACACCGACGATGCGGTCGGCGCGATCCGCCCGGATCGGCTCCACGGCCGCAGGGTCCACGAATTCGGCCCGGATGATCGACTCGTTGCGGGCCGCCGATTCCGGATCAGCCGGCACCGGCTCGAAAGCGTACATCTTTTTAATGGGAGAATATCCGTACATGGCACGCGGCTGAGTGGAAGGATCGGCCTGATACCAGTCGAAATAGAGCACTTCACCGGGTGTCATTACGGCATAATTGCCCCGATTAGCGGCTTCGATAGCCCCTTTCTGTCCACGATACGACATAACCAAGGTTTCGGAATGCAGTTCGTTGTGCAGTATTTCATCCCAGCCGACCATAACCCGCCCTTTCGAAGCGAGAAAATCCTGGATACGGGCGATCATATAGGGTTGGAGTCCCTGTATCCCGTCAAGTCTCTCCCGCTCGATCAGGGCCTGGCATTTCGGACAGGTCGCCCAGGCGACTTTCCGGGCCTCGTCGCCTCCGATATGGATGTATTTCGAAGGGAAAAGCTCCATAACTTCGGTAAGCACATCCTCCATAAAAGTATATACCTGTTCGTTGCCGACACAAAATTCTCCCGTCGTATAAGGTTTGCCCGTACAGCACAACTCCGGATAGCCGATGAACACGGCGTCGGAATGCGCCGGGAATTCGATCTCGGGAATGACCGTAATGTGCCGCTCGGCGGCGTAGGTCACGATCTCACGGATGTCCTCTTTGGTGAAATATCCGCCGTAAGCGCCCGGAGTTCCCTCGGGAAGATAGCGACGGTCGTTCCGGTCCCACCATGCATACCAATCCCGCTGCGTGCGGAATGCCCCTTCGGCGGTGAGCCGCGGATATTTGTCGATCCGGATGCGCCAACCACCGTTATCGGTCAGATGGAAATGGAATACGTTGAGTTTGTAGCGGGCCATTTCGTCCAGCATCTTCAGCACCTGACTTTTCGGAAAGAAATGCCGCGATACATCCATGTGCATGCCCCGGTAGGCAAACCGGGGCCGGTCGCTGACCCTTACGCAAGGAATACCCTTGTCGGTCATCAACTGTTCCAGCGTCCGTTTCCCATAGAAAATGCCGGTCTGGGTGGCGGCCGTGAGTCTCACCGACGAGCGATCGACCGTAAGTTCGTATCCCTCCCGTCCCAGCGCATCCATCCGGGAATTGTCCACAACTACGGTCGTGAAGTCGTCCACCGTCGTGTTTCCCGGCTGAAAATACCCGGACAGCACCTCCATTTCCGCCGGGCGCGGAATGAGATTCACCCGAATCGCTTCGTGTGAACAGCACCCGGAAAGGGCCATTAAACAAAGAAAAAGAATAGAGACTCCCCAGCCCGAACGGATACGTCCCGGCAACAATCGTTCATTCATGTCCAATTGATTTTTACATAAAATACGGCCCGGCCGTCAAGCCGGGCCGAAACATTCCTATTTACAGGACCACACGGTTATCTGCACTTCGGCAACATTCACATCGGAATCCTCGACCACATTGCCGTCGGCGTCGACCCGGGAGGTGATCTCGCATTTCACATACCGGTAGGTCGCATTTCCCTTGTCGAATTCGATCCGCCCGGTCGTGACCTCGGCTCCGGCGTCTTCCGTAGGTTTCGTCCGGTCGGAAGTGAAAGTCGTGATCAGCGTCCAACTTTCGTTGCCGCCCCGATAGTCCTCCGGAGCATTGCTTCCATAGATATTCATCGTGCGGAGCTTCTGGCCGCCTTTGCCTCCGAATTTGTTCCAGTAGGTGAGCGTAATGCCCTGACATCCGGTTCCCAAATCCACATACCACGACGGAACGGTGCCTTTTTCTGCCTCCCCAACTGCGTCGGGGCCCCAATAGAGGTCCTTGTGCTCGTCGCTCCCGTCCATGATACCGTCATAAAGATACGAATCGTATTTTACGGAACCGTCCCAGTCGGTGAATACGGACGAAGCCCAGAAATTGTCATATCCGGGATCGGCTGCGCCGCTGATGGGAAGCGGCGCCGAGGACCAAACCTTATTCAGGTCGTCGTCGGTCTGGAAGTGATCCTCGATCGTTATGCTCGCATCCCACGGAGCATAGGTCAAACCCAACGTCAGTTCAGCATTCTTCAAGATCTCTTCCGCACGGCCTTCAAGCCGCGTGAGTTTGTCTGCCGGAATACTTCCGGAAAGACGTACGACGAAATCCTCATACGCGTCGCCCCGGAAAACCCGAAAATCCATCTTCACATTGGCCCTCGTCTCGTCCGAAGGCATCAGCACACTCCGGGCTGAAAAAACGGTTCCCTCTTTCGTCAGCTCGATCCGCTTCGAAGCAGGCTCCCCCGTCGAAAAGTCGTACTGCCCCGTAAGGTCGACCCGGTCGTAGAGATCGCCTACGGTAAGTTCCACGGCCGTGACATCATTCGGGACATCGGTCAGGCGGACATCCAAGGCCCCGACCAGCCGTTGCAGGTCGGAGACGGGAACCGTCGCGCCGACATTCCGGGAAACGGACGCCGTACCGAGCACCATATCCGGAATAGTCTCGTTCATGTCCGTTACGGTCACGGTTGTGTTCTTTTTGGCCTCGTCCGAAGCCTCATAGAAAACATGAGGAACATCACGATCCATCATCAGCGCGACAAGCGAATAAGCCGCCTTTTCCACCACGAAAGGTTCGAGATCGCCGAACGAGTCGGCATGCTGGTATTTATAGCAGTCGGATGACATGTCGTTGAAAAGGTAGAGCGACACCCCATACTCACCGAGCCCCTCGAAGCCATCGCTTTCGGATGCAAGAACGGGAACGATCTTCCAAAGCTGATCCCCCTCTTCCGGTCTTTCGGATTTCGCCTTGTCCTCGTCGCACGAGCAAAGCAGAACGAGCGTGAGCGCAGGCAGTAACAGAAGGCGTGCAAGGCGACCCGCCCATCCGCAGGCATTCCCGACATTCTGTTTTTTCATCATCATGGCTTTCATATTATATACTTGATTCTTCAGGCCCCGCAGGCCCACACGACTGCCGTTCGGGGCGATGCCGGGAACGGACCGTTAAAGTCCGCTCCCGCAAATCCCCATTCAGCGTATCGCAGGAGGAGAACTCCCCTCCGACAATTATTTGAACTCCCAGTAGGAAACCTCTACCTCGCCGACATTCACGTCGAGCACATCCGTAATGGTCGCACCGTCAGGATTGACCTTAGATGTCATCACGCATTTTACATACTGATAGGAGACGCTTCCATCCTCCGAGAATGCGATCTTGCCCGTCGTCACCTGCGCCCCGGCGTCCGTGGTCGGAGTGGTCTTGTCGGAGGTGAAAGTCATGATCTTCACCCAATCCGCATTGCCACCGCCGTAATCGGCTCGCGTATTGCTTGCGTAAATGTCCATCGTCTTGATTTTCTGACCGCCCTTACCGCCAGCCTTGTTCCAGTAGTCGATGGTCACGCCCTGCTTGGCAGCGCCGAGGTCGATATACCAGACGGGAGCCGTGCGGTCCCATTCGTCAGGACACCAATAGTTGCTTCCGTCCGTTTTGTTCCCGTCATAAAGGTTGTACTGCCAGAATGTCTCGCCCCAGCCGGAATCGCCTCCATCGGACGACGCCCAGAAATTGTCGTATCCAGGAGCGGCTGAACCGCTGATTGGAAGGGCTGTCGGACCCATCCACTGCTTGTCAGGGGTAGTCTCGTCGATGGTAAAGCTGTCGGAAAGATTCACCACCGTGCTGTCCCAGGCCGCGTAGGTAATCGCCGAGTTGAGGTTGACCTTTGAGGAGGAACTGCCGGCTTCGACCGTCGTCGCCAGTTCATACTGCCCGTTGGCCGCGATCCGGCCCGCAGGGGTGCTGGTGTAATCCGTGCCGTTGACGCTGTAAGTCAGCGAGAGGTTGGAAGCCTCCGTATCGGTAGGCATCACGATAGCGTTGCCGACGAACTTGCCTTCGGCATTCTTGGTGAGTACAAGACTTTTCGATGCGAACGCAGCTCCGCTCTTGGAAAACGCGCCGTCGAGACTCACCTGATCGTACATGTTGCCGATCGTCAGGGTGATGCTCTCGGCATCGACGTTCTCCAGTCCGCTGACCGTCACCGTGACCGATGCCACGACGCGCTTGAGCTGGAGTGCGGCCGCCGCGCCTTCGGCACCGACCGTAACGACGTCGGAATTACCGACCAACAGTTCGGGAATCTGAGCCGAAATGTCGGTTATTTTGACACGTGCATCGGCAACGGCATTCGAAGCGGCGACACCCGTAAAAGTGAGATTCGCCTCGTCGCTGGAAGCGACAGCGTAAACGGTGTAGCTACCCGGCTCGACGGAGAAGGCTCCTAAAGACGCAGCGTCGGCGGCGCTCTTTGCATCCGCAATGTTACCCTCCGACACCAGAATCGCCCGGTGTGCATAAGCAGCCTCGGCGGCATCCGCCGAGCGGGTCTCGATCTTCAGTTTCGGTCCGTTGTCGGGAGTACCTCCCGGAATCTCCTCCGAAGAGGAGCAGCCCGTCAGAATCATACCGGCCAGCATGGCGACGGCAAATGTGTACATGGAACACTTTTTCATAATTATGCGTTTAAGGTGGTTAATAAAATTTTTTTATTGATTTCAGGCGGTTATTCGAACGTCACGTTCCGGACGTATCCGTTTATCTCCAGATGAGGCCCCGATCCGTCGGTTACCGGCGCGCCGTTGACCGTGAAGTTCCCGATCGTCACTCCGTCGATCGACTGCGCGTCGCTGCGTCCTCTGATCCAGCTCGGAGTCGCCCGCGTACCGGTATAGGCGATGTTGCGCAGGGTGATGTTCCGGGCCCATTGTCCATAAAGTCCGTCGAACGCCCAGGCGTTGGTGAAGTGCGCGCAGAAAACCTTTCCGCCGTCGATGTCCTCGACAATGATGTTTTCGAACGCAATGTCCTCGAACGTGCCGTCGTCGGCGATCATCACCGCCATTGCCCCGGGATAAATCCCGTCGTCCTGACGGTTTTCCAGCACAATGTTGTCGTGGAACCGGATATTCCGGAATGCAATGCCCCGCGCCTCGGGACCGACGAGCATGTTGTGCGCCTTGTCGGCCCAGAAAACACAATTGCGGATCTCGTAATCGTAGACATCAAACTTGTTCTGCGCCAGATAATAGACCGTCCAGATGGAAGCGTCGGTGAACGATCCGTCGGAGGCGGTCTGCGCGGTGACGTAATCGGTCTTTCCGTTGAAGGCCTTGATAGTCACATTGTCGTCGTAGTTGCGCTGGAACGTATTCTCGACCAGTACATTGCGGCAGCAGATGAAATCCATGCCGTCGGAGTTCATGATCCAGCCGATCTCCTTGATGTTGTCGATATGCACGCCCGTGCTTCCGACGATCTTGAGCGTCCAGTTCGGCGTGTCGCGCAGCAGGATGCCCTCGACCTTGAAACCGTTGCAGTCGAAGGTTTCGATCTGCGGCTGGCGGCCGTCACCGTGATTCTCCTTCGACGAACAGAGGATGCCCCGCCCCCGGATCGTCAAGTTGCGGCATCCCTTGGCATAGATGCTGCCGTAGACCAGCGCCCCCTCGTCGAGATAGATCGTCTGATTATCCTTATAGAGAATCTCCTTGCGCCCCATATTATGAATGCCGGGACCGAAATAAGTTACGTTGGCACCCGTCGGGATCGCCGTGTCGGGCAGGTCGGGCAGGATGAAGAGGTTCTCCATCCGATTGCCGTCGAACTCCACCGAAACCTTTTGCGCGGGATCGTCCAGTTCGAACTCGACGCTGTTCGGGGTCTGCACGTCGGGCACGATGCCGTAAGAGAGCGGACGAATCTCCACTTTCGAAAACGTCCCCGCACGGCGGGTCACGCGGACCTTCAACGGCTGCCGAAACGAGTCCGTAAACAAGGCGAACCCCATTGTATACTGGGTATATCCCGCCTCGGGATTGCCGGCATAATCGGAAACCCGGGCATTGTAAACGAAAATCTCCTCCCAGGTTCCGCCCCGAAAAACCTCGACCTTATAGGCGGCGTTTCCGGGCAGGACGTCCCGGCCCTCCCCATAGGCCGTTCCGGGCATCAGGCAAACAGCAAGTATCCAGAATACGCCCTGTGCAATCTTCAACAACATTCCTATTCGGTTTTAAATCCATACTTTTGCAGCAGAGCTTTCGCCTCTGCATCGGTCAATTCCTTGCCGGTCAACACTTTCAGCAGAGGACAGTTGATCCGGTAAATGCCATATTCCATATCGACAAATCCGAATCCGCCGTCGAGGCACTCCCAAAGCGTCCATGGAATATTATTTGCCTCCATGGCAGCCACCATATCCGTGAACCACGCCAAACGCATCGCTTCCGCGACGTTTTTACTGCATCCGAATTCGCCGCAATGTACCGCAAGTCCGGCATTCCGACCGTCGGACGCCGCATTGGACATTTCACCCATAATCCGGTCGGCATTGTAGGTCGTTTTGTGAAAAGAGGCATACTGCGGGTATTTGTCAGCATCCGACTGAGTGGGAATGACCACCCCCGGATATTGCACGGCTCCCTGATAGCCGACCCACGCCAGCATCTTATAATGCGACAGCAGCATCGGGAGATAATAATGGAACGACACAACCGCATTGGGATCTTCCTCGGCCACCCGTGCATACTTGATGTAGTTGTAGTCCTGCCAGCCCATTGCCGGGACGAATACGATCCGTTCGGGGTCCTGCTCTCGGACTGCCGTCAGAACCTCATTCTGGAGCTTATTCCAACCAGTTGCGTCGGGTGTCCCGTCATGCGGTTCGTTCAGCAGTTCAAAGGCCACGCACTTCGGATTGTGAGCCTTGAATTCCGCAGCAAGTTTTCGCCAAACATTTACGAAATGGGTGCGAAATTCGGGATAGGCAGGGTCGTACAACTCCTCCTCCCGGTAACTGTCCGAGCCTTCACGGGGAGCCAGTGTGTGCATGTCGAGAATCGCATACATGCCGTTTTGCTCGCACCATGTAAAAAGTTCGTGTAATTTCCCGACGGCCTTTTCGTTAAACTGCCCCTCCCGGTCAAAGATGCACAGCTCGTCGACGGGAACCCGGAAATGGTCGAATCCCAACTCTTTCCACAACGGGAATTGAGCGGGCATGACATAGCCCAACCAGTCACGATCGGCTTCCGTCATCCAATAAGCGAGGTTCACGCCGCGCCGAAACCGGAAGTCAGAGAGATGATCTGCCACCGGTATCGGAGCAATGTCGGCAACCAGTCTATAAGTGTACGTATTGCGGCCTTTGTAAACGGAAAAACTCTCCCCGGTCGAAAGGTCGTACGAAACCTTTTCGCTTGTCGGCCGATAGCCGTCGGAAAGCGTGATATCCAGCGGTACGGCACCCAACAGCTCCTCCGGATATTCCGAAGCATAGATCGTCGTGATCGGGAACGAAACCGTCCTCGTCTCATGGTCAATCACTCCCTCGATCGGTTTCCCGCGAAACAGGAAAGAGGCCGACAAGACCGGAGTTTCGTTCCGGGCTGAGATTTCGTAGGAGACCTCCCCGGCTCCCGAGCTGACCGTCACGGTTCGGGGTTGCGTCAGGTCCATCGTCGTCTCCGGTTCCTTCGGAGAAACCATCGCATACCCGGGATTCAACTGGAACGTCAACTCCACGGCATCCACATCCCGCTTTTTGTCGAAAGTCAGACGGATCGTCCGCTTGCCGTCGTCGATGACCGCCGAAATGGAAGTCCGCCCGCCGTCGGCAGCGGTCACCAGGGCAAAAGGCTTATTCGCAAATACGCCGTCCAGACCGGAATCTTCCCCACAAGCAGGCATCAATGCGACATAAATTAGCAGCAATATGTATTTCAAGAGTTTTTTCATCTTTATCGTTGCTTTTTCAATTATGATTGTCATTCGGCTTCGGGATCGACCAATTCCCGCACGACCTCGTAAAATTCGATCTCTGCGAGTGAAAAATAGGGCTGGTAGACATCGGTTCCTTTCACCACCTCGTATTTTACATGGGAAATAGGTTCTTCCGGCAGAAACAACTCCGAAGTGTAGGAGGAACCCAGATCACCGGGCAGGTTATCCAATTGGGCCAGCAACACCCACGTTTCGCCATCCGGGCTGCCGTAAATATTCACGGCCTTGGGCAGCGAACCGTTCGCTTTCTTACGGTTCCAATATTGGAATTTAAACGCTGAAACTTCCTTGCGAAGATCGAAAGTCAGGTGATGATAACCCGTAGGCTTCAATTCGGGATAGGTCCACTCATCCCAGAAACTCTGGAAAAAAGTATCCGGATTTCCATCCACAAGCAATTCCAAGGGGCCTTCGCTCGGCTCCTGGGCATTGGTAGCCAACTGGTCTGCTGCGAGCGGGATCGGATTCTCCGCAACAACCACATAATAGGACTCGGCCTTTTCACACTGCCGTTCGATATAGACGGGTTGCCCGGGCGTTCCGTTTACATCGTAAGCCGTAAATGTGAAACGGTACTTCCCATATCGGTTTAGCAGTCCGTCAATGTAGAGGGTGCCGGTATAGCGGCTGCACTGCTTCGAAATTGTCGTCTGCGTGCCGAAATCGTAATACGAAACCTCGGCATAGAGGAAGTCGCGGCTTTCGATCGGGTTCCATGTCAGTCGGATCGCTCCCGGAAATGCCTCGGCACGGATTCCCTGTACGGCGAGCGCCGTCATGACAGGCTCATCGTCCCCGCCGCACGAAACGCCGCACGAACAGGTAAAGAGCAACAGTATTTTATATATGCTTTTCATAGATGCAGTTTTTCAAATTCGTGATTCTGTCAATAACCCGGATTCTGGACGAACTTTCGTTCGTTCTTGTTGATGTCATCCTTGGGTATCGGCATCAGGTAATGCATCGGAGTCATGAACTTGCGCTGGACGATCACCTCGGTCACCCGGAAGAAATCGGCATCGGACTCCCCGTTGTAATTCATGCCTTTGGGGCGGACGTTGAAATACTTGTCGCCCTCTTTCCAACGGCGCACATCCCAGAAGCGGTGCCCCTCCAGATAAAGTTCGATAGTCCGCTCCTGACGTGCCATGCGGATCATTTCGTCGCGTCCAAGCGTCAGCCCCGCCTTTTCGAAAGCCTCGTCTACCGGGTCCAGTCCCGCCCGTTCGCGGACCGGTTTCAGCGCTGCTACCGCTTCGTCAATCCGTCCCAAGTTGGCATAAGCCTCCGCAAGATTCAGGTACAGCTCCGCCATGCGAATCACCGGCCACGGATAATGCGGAGCGGCAACATCCTCCTGAATATTGTTGTAGAGCGGCGAACAGCCCTTCTTATTGAGATATCCCGTAGGGGTGTAGTTCGTCGTGCGCTCCTTGATGCCGAAAACATCGTTTTTGCGGAACTTCGTCTGCACGATGTTCGCGTTGTCGTCAGCTCCGTCGCGACGGAGCACTTCGTAATACCCGTTCTGGAAAGCCACCCACGCATAGAAGCGGGGTTCACGATCGATATTCAGGTTCATGGTCACACCGTCGCAGACATCGTTATGATACTCCCCGTAACGGTACCTCCCGGTATAGTCGTATTCCGGGTCGAGATCGATCGGAAGTCCGTTTTTGGAATAGAACATCTCGACCATCGTCAATGTCACGCCGACACCGTTGCCCGATGACGGACCCACGCGATAGGGAGTGGACTTGTATTGCAACCCATAGTGACCCTCTTTCCGGGTATCGGCCCACAGCACCTCTTTCGAAGTGTTGTAATCCATGAAATTCAGACGGAGCACCCGATGCACGGGATCGGTCGGTTGGGCGAACCTCGACGTAACCACCGGACTTTCGGTATAGAGTTTATAACCTGCGGCCTTAGCGACCTCAATGGCCTCCTCGGCTGCGGAAGCCGCCTTTTCCCATTTTGCCTCCGAATAAGTCTGACTGATCAGATGGCGCCCGTCCACTTTGCTGACGAAATTTGCATAGTATTCGCTGTTTCCGTTGAAGAGCGGGGAAGCGGCATAGAGCCACAACCGTGATTTCAGCGCTTTGGCAGCAACGCTCGTGGCCCGGCCGTAGGCCGTGGAGGTCTGCTCTGCCGGCAGCATCCCGGCCGCTTCGTCGAACAGGTCAGAGATCCACTGCACACATACGTCGTAACTGTCCCGCTCGGGGAAGTCCGCCTTGTCCATATCGATGGACATGACGCCCTTGATAAGCGGAATCGGACCGTAGTTCTTCAAAAGCAGGAAATGGTAATAAGCGATCAGAAATTTCGCCTCGCCCTTGTAAATCCGAAGGTTCGCCTCCGTCATGTTGGGCACCGCGTCGATATTTTCCAGCAGGATATAGCACCGCCTGATACCTCCGAAAAGCGTATTCCAGTAGGAGATCACCGGTTCGCTGGCGTTGTAGTTTCCCTTCGGGAAGTTGGCGAAGGTCTCGTGTTCCCACGGGGTCACCACTTCATCGGCCGTCATCAGATCCAGCGAAGCTGTTTCGTGACGCGGATTGGGCAGGAACGAATAACAGGAATAGAGATAGCGTTCGGCCATCGTCGGGTTCTGGAAGGCGTCTTTCTCGTCCGGCGTCTCATCGGGGACTACGTCCAGATAACTGCACGCCTGAAACAGGAATGCGGCAGATAAAATCAGGGATAGAATATGTGTGTAATATTTCATAGGATTTCGTTTGGAATTTATTTTATAACGTCATCTGGATTCCAATGTTGAAAACCCGCTGGGTCGGATATTTCAGTCCCGATCCGCCGCCCTGTTCGGGGTCCCACAACTTGAATTTCAAGAAGGTCAGCAGGTTCGATCCGCTGATGTAGAAACGCATTTTCTTGTAGGTATAGCCGATCTCCGCGTTTTTCAGTTTCAGGAACGACGCGTCGCGGAGCCAGTAGGTCGAGGCAACCGTGTTGTTGCCGTATTCCACGACGCTCAACCGCGGATAGGCCGCATAGATATTCGGATTGCTTTCGCTCCAGTAATCGTCGGCGACGAACTGCATGACGTTGCGCTTGACATTGTTATTGATACCGAACGGATGGAATCCGCTCATCACGAGCGACGTATTGGCCGTACCCTGGAAGAAGACCGAGAAATCGAGTCCTTTCCACTGCGCTGAAAACCCGAACCCGTAGACGATCTCCGGCACTTCGGGATACCCTGCATAAATACGGTCGTTCGAATTGATCGTGTTGTCGTAGTTGCCGTTCGCATCGGGCTGGTTGACGTATTTGATGTCGCCGGCCATGATTTCACCGCCCAGCAGTTGTTCAGGACTGTATTTCACCTCGTTATTGTCGATAAACAGGCGTTGCGCCTCATAAAGCAGGAACGAATTGACCGAACGGCCGACCCGCGAAAGATTGGGATACTGCAGGTAATCCGGCTCATCCTGTTCGAGCACCCGGTTGCGGGCGAAGGTGAAGGTTCCTTTGGCAGAAATGAAGAAATCCTTGCCGATCTGATGGGTATAATCCATCGAGAGATCCAAACCGCGATTTCTCACCTTACCCAGATTGCCGTACACTTTTGTCGTAGCCGTTCCGAGAAAAGCCGGAACTGTGCCGCGTTCCAGGAAAATACCGCTCCGGACCTCCTGAAACAGATCGACCATTACATTCAGTCGGTTATAAAATTGCAGATCGACACCGACATTGAGTTTTTCTCCGGTTTCCCAAGTGATCTTCTTATTCTCGAAACGGTTGTAAACGGGACCGCTCAGCGTATACTCCCCGTCGGCGCCCGTCGTATATCCGGCTCCGGAAAGGGAGAGGTCCGACATGTACATGAAACGCGTCTCCTCGCTGTCGTTGCCCACAAGACCGTACGAACCGCGGAGTTTGAAATAAGAGACGGCCTTCTTGATAGGCGCCCAAAATTTCTCCTGACTGACCACGTATCCCACGGCCACCGAAGGGAAAAAGCCGAAGCGCCGTCCCTCGGCGAAATTCTCACTGCCGTTGTATCCGAAATTGGCCTCGATGAGGTAACGGTTGTCGTACCCGTAGGTCAGACGGCCCGCAAGGCCCTGTTTACGCTTGGGCAAAGAACTGAACAGACTACCGGGATTTCCGAGCGCAGTCTCCTCCTGATTATACACGACCATAGCACTCACGTCATGACGGCCGAAACTGCGGTTATAGTTGATCATTCCCTGGATATATATCTTGCGGTCTCCGTCAGTACTGCTGGAGGTGGCGAGTGTCGTACTTTGCTCGTTGCCGCGGATCTCCAGATCATAGTCTTCCAATCCGTCATCGCCCGTATGCGTACCCGAAATTTCGTAGGAATTATAACCTGCCGAACGCGATGTCTGGGTATAGGAATAGTTCTTGAAAGAGATCAGCGCCGAAGCGGAAAGCCCTTCGGTGATGAAATCGAAATTCTGATCCAGACTCAGATTGGCGTTCAATACGCTCTGGAACTCGTCTTTGTAGCCGGTAACCATTTCAGCCACGGGATTCTTCACCATGGCTTTGCCGCCCCAACGGATATGGTTTACCGTCGGATCGTCGGGAAAGGTTATCGGCATATCGGCGGGATTGCCGTTCATGATCATTCCGAAAATGTTTTCGCTGCTTTTCACCGGCCCGTGCGTATCCCGGAGCTGGGTGTTGATTTTCAGCGACACTTTGGTAGACTTCGTAAGATTGACGTTGACATTGTTCTGGAAAGCGTAACGCCAAACCGAGTAATTGTTGTTATAGGAGAAGTAATCCCGGCTCAGGTTCTTCAACATACCTTCCTCGTGACGGACGGTGGCGCTCATGAAGTAATCGACCCTCGAACTGCCGCCGCGGATATTGAAGTTAAAGTTTTCGTTGACTGCCAAATTTTTAAACATCTCATCGTACCAATCCACATCCGGATAGATATATTTGTTGCTGCCGGCCCGCGTACCGTCGATCTTCGCCTGCGTATAAGGAATCTGCCCCGTACCGCGCGTCAGAACCGACTCGTTGTACATCTGCATGTAGGTCACCGCATCGACCGTTTCCGGGCGGCTCGTCGGAGTCGAAAGAGCCGTCTCGAAGCGAAAATTAATGACCGGCTTATCCAGATTCTTACCGTTCTTCGTCGTAACGATCATCACGCCGTTGGCTCCCCGCGAACCATAGAGAGCGGTCGCCGTAGCATCCTTGAGCACCGAAAAACTCTCGATAATCTCCGGGTCCAGCCCGTTCAGTTCATTCGCGTCGATAGCCACACCGTCAAGGATGATCAACGGCTTGGTCGCGGAACCGAACGTGGAGATACCGCGTATCCAGAAATCCGCCTGGTCGGCACCGGGCTGTCCATTGCGCTGCACGGCGATCACACCGGCCAGGCGTCCGGCAAACCCGGTCGACAAACTCGACGAAGGCATCCGCAGTTCCGCGGGAGCGATGGACTGTACCGAGCTCACCAGCATGCCTTTCTTTTGCTGGCCGTAACCCACCACCACAACTTCGTCCAACGCATTGGCGTCCTGTTTCAACGCCACGTTGAGATAATTCTCACGGCCAACCGCAATCTCCTGGGCTTCATACCCGACATAGGAGAAAAGCAGTGTTTTCCGGTTTGCCGGCAGGTTGATCGAAAACATTCCGTTCAGGTCCGTCGTAGTACCGATGGTCACACCTTTTACCTGTACGGTGGCTCCGATCAGCGGCTCTCCGGTGGCCGCATCGGTGACAGTACCGGAAACCGTTCGGGGAGCAGACTGTGCATATATTCCGCAAGGAACCGCGAAAATACCTCCGGACAACACGGCGAGCATAATCAACCGCGCAGTCCGCAACATATTATCAATCTTAATACATTTCATGATTTTCTGGGATCAAACATTAGCGATTCGTAGAGATGGGACCCGACTACAAATAGAGAACGGGATAAGAAGTAATGTCGTAAACGTGTGTCATGAGCATGTTTCATTTTACAATTTTCAGATAAAGTAGTTTCGGTTGAAATGCCGATACAAAATTCTTCTCTTATTTAGAAAAAAGGTCGAAATTTTACCGGAAAAACACCGTAAGGAAAATAAAGTGGGATTCCTTCGTTTTTTTTTGGATTTCGGCAACCCATTCGTTATTTTTGGCTATGCATTCATCTATAATCCAATGAAAAAGATCATTTTAACAACTCTTTGCTGTCTGACGGCCGCACTCACATCCGCAAGGGAAAAATCTCCGGTCACGATCATCATGCAGGTTTCGGACCCCCAGATGGGGTTCTATGCCGACAACCGCGACATGGCCTATGAAACCCGCACCCTCACAAAAACCGTCGAAGCAATAAACAGGCTCCGCCCCGATGTCGTCGTCTTCACCGGCGATTACGTGCACAATGCAGCGGACGAGAGCCAATGGACGGAATTCCTGCGGATCGTCGCAGAAATAAATCCCCGCATCAAGACCCTTTATCTCCCGGGCAACCACGACGTCCGGCTGGAAGAGGGTTCCGTCGATGTGGAACCCTACACGAAACACCTCGGAACCGACCGCTTCTGTGTGCGTGTGAACGGGATCCTACTGACCGGAATCAACTCGGATTACCTGAAAGACGAAACCCGGGACCCCTCGAAAGAAGAGAATCAGTTCCGGTGGCTGGCCCGTTCGCTCAAAAAGAAAAGGCCCAGCCGGACATCTCTTGTCTTCGCACACCACCCGTTCTTTCTCCGGCAAATCGACGAACCGGACGGCTATTCGACCATTTCGCCGGAAAAACGCCGGAGATATTTCGAACTGTTCCGGGAAACCGGTGTGCAAACCGTCTTTACGGGACATTTGCACGACAACGCGGAGACATCGTACGACAACATCGGAATGATAACCACGAGTGCCGTGGGCCGACCGTTGGGAGACGCTCCTTCGGGAGTGCGGATTATTGTCATCAAGGATCGAACGATCATCCACCGGTACTATCCGCTCGATGAAATACCGGACGCTCGAACCGGACTGATCCAGGCTCTCCGATAACGGAGTTCAAATTCCGGACGGTACGACGAGGCCGGTTCGACGAATCGGCCTCGTCGCTTTCAGAGCGTAAAAACCATTGCTATCGGATAGTGATCCGAAATGTAAGGCGCCCCGTAATCGCCGTCGAGGGTGACGAACTTTCGACATTTCATCCTGCCGCGGTAGAAAAGATGATCGAGAATAATCGTGTCCGGAGCCGATCCGAAACCATTGAATGTTCCCTTTTGATCGGTTTCCGCCGCTGTATCGCGTGCCGAAGCCATCAGTCTGGTCAACGGCTTGAGATGCGGATTGTCAATGGATGTATTAAGGTCTCCGCCCAAGATAACCGCCGCTTTCTTACCGGCAATCTGTCGAATCTTCGTCACGATCAGTTTCACGCCCTCCTCACGGGCAATTTTCCCTTGGTGGTCGAGGTGAGTGTTGAAATAGAAAAACTCTTTGCCCGAACTCTTGTCGCGCAATTCGACCCATGTTACCGTGCGGTTGCAGGCGGCATCCCATCCGCGCGACACGTTGTCGGGAGTCTCGCTGATCCAGAAGGTGCCGCTGTCCAGCAGTTCGAACCGGTCGCGGAGGTAGAACACCGCCATCGTTTCGCCGCCTTCGGCCCCGCCGTCACGATCTTCGCCGACACGGGCATACCGGGGACATTCGGTGTCGATGTAATACAACTGGTCTTGCATGGCTTCCTGCACGCCCATCACATCGGGAGCCTCCTGCCGGAGCATTTGCGCCGTGGCGTGACGACGGTTCGGCCAACTGTTGTCGCCGTCGCGCCCCCAACTGGTACGCATATTGAAAGAAATCAGTTTGATAGATACTGCATCCTGACCGGCCTGGACCGAGTTCGAGAAACAGAACGCAAGCAGCAAAAAAAGCATTGTCTTTTTCATCGGAATATTTATTGGTTCGTTGCCTGATAGATTTTACCATTTATTTTGATTCTCAGATTCTTCCATTGCGGCGGCAGGACAGACGGGCGCTGCACGAGACCGTCCGCCGTAATCTCCAGCCCGCCGAATCCGAACAGCACGGCCTGCAACATGCCGCCCGCACCCGTCATGAAATAGGGATTGCCGCT